>Ga0209631_10000279_pt1 | contig 68416 bp, 81 predicted proteins | sample COG_08_FD_184752 | JGI IMG/M metagenome (GOLD analysis project Ga0209631, IMG submission 184752) | Pelagic Microbial community sample from North Sea - COGITO 998_met_08 (SPAdes) (version 2) | ecosystem: Environmental > Aquatic > Marine > Neritic zone/Coastal water | place: Helgoland, sampling... | reverse complement strand
CAAACTCAAAACGACTCACAATAGATACTATATATATAACAAACAAAAACACTTTATAATGTTAAACAAAATACTTTCAGAAATTACTTTAATAATTCAAATTGCATTTCTCTTTACAATTATTGTAATAATAAGTCAAATGCTATTCACAATGTAAATACGAAGTTAAATAGATAATATAAATGTAACAAATAACAAATAACAAATGAAAAAACTCTTAATAAAAACAATAATAAAAACTCTTTCAAAGAAACTAAATACTCAAGTATTCTCTTCAAACATGCCATACTTATATAACTACTCAACTCTGAGTTTACTTAAAGTACTACATAAAGCAATCAATACAAATCAAATATAAATAATTGTGCACTCACAAGTGCGGCGGAATATCTCTCACGTGAAATTGAATACTAAACAAAGTATACTCTTTTACAAACTAAACACGAACGCGTGTGGATAATAATAATGTAACAAATAAATAACTAATAAATACTTAATATAATGTCAAATAACACATTACAATCAAAGCGTTTTGTAGTACGTCAATCACTACTCGGAAAGAATACTAACATTGAAGTAACATTCAAAAATGGTAACACAGTAACATACTCGCATGACAAAGCATTTGCTATCATGAAAGATTCACTTGAAGCAATGAATTGCTGGAGTAAGTACAAGTCGTACACTGCTAGTAACAATATACCAAAAGTGTTACGTGAAAGCGATGCAGTAATTGCATAACTTCACAACAAATAGTCGAGTTAGTTGAGTGTTCCCTCGTATATCAAATATGAACACTCATGTATAAAACCAGTAAGTCGAGGTGCGCTTATTAAAGTAGCGATAACACGGCGCAGTAAGAGTTAAATTGCACGTAGCAGACTCACTAGTAAAAGAAGCTAGCTGCAGGTGGGTTGTCTTCGGATGAAGGCACTCGAGGTTCGACTCCTCTGCGTGTACTAAATAATAATAACTATGAAATATAACTTACAGAAGATAGGTTTTATCGCTTACTTAATAGCGGTTGTGGTAATAGTAATAACTTCTATAATCAAATGACTATGCGAGTTAAACTATACAAGTCAAGAATACTAACTAGTGGTTTTCGCTGTCCAGTGACAGACTTAGAATACTCTACTCTGTGGCCAAAGAAGTTTATTCACAGTGAAAGTGGACCAACAGTTGAGAACACAGGTGAGTTTAGTCGTGAGTGGTGTTATGCCGCTCAGAAAGCAATACAAGATGAGAACTCTCGTCTGTACGATGAGACAGGTAGATTCAGTTGGAAATCAGGTGATGAAGTAACAATATCAAGTAAATACTATAACAATGAAAATAATAAATAAGAAAACAGGTAAGAATGCTACTGGAATAGCAATCAAAATGATCGAGCAGTCGCTCATGCAGAGTGGATATATAATAGCAAAACCTCACAAGCTTTCTAATGAAGACGAGCAGGATTTTGACGATTTCATGGATAACTTAGCTATAAATAATGGCACAACACTATACTAAAATGAATAAAGAACTAATAATAGAAGCACTTATATTGCTAAAGAAACGAGTGGAAACACACATGGATGCTAACGATGCTCAATTTTCTACATTCTTCGTAAACAAGCTAAACGCTATAGACAAAGAGATAGGGGAGATAGAGAACATAAGACTCCATAAAGTACAATAATGTACAAACTAAATACGATAACTATTGGATAATAAAGATATGAAAACAATTAAATTTTTAAAACAAAACAAAATACAGCTCGATGGCGTGACATTCCGCCCATACTGTATTAGCGATTTGCCAAACAACTTCGGTTGTATCAACTTCGGTGAGTCAGACGGCGTAAGCGAGTGGTTCGGTTACAAAGGTTTCACTTATGTAATCGACAACTCATGAGTTACTATCACACTCACAGTGAACAATTCAAGAAATATGGGCGATATCGCGACTATATGCGTGTTATTGGTGTTACTGAAGTAACAACTACAAGACAAAATAACAATGGCACGCGAGTGTATCGTCTACCATTCAAAGACGCTTACGGCTATGACATAGATTTTGCTACGTATAGTAGCGGTTATGTGCGTAAACTAGTGAAGTATGGCTACTGTCCTTGCTATCAAATCAATAAAAGAGAGAAGATTGACGGTGGTTTCATGAAGATTACCACTGGTCCACACTCAGGTTTGTACAGAAAAAGGTACGATCACTCTAAATGCGTGTTAATTAACGGTGTTGGTGACAGAATAGAGTACTTGTTTGACTTTATTATGCGCAACTACTTTGTCGCTAAGCCAAAGTTTCAACCACAACTAAATATGGATAGCTTGAATAGAATTGCAAAATACGTGTTCGGTGAGTTTGGTTTTGACTCTTGCGACTCAGATACTCAAGATAGAATACTAAAAAGAATACAAGAATGACGATAACTAATATAGAAATGAACGTGCTAGCGGTAGCACTCGATCATATGGAAGAGCATTTACAAGATTTAATAAGCGAGAATGACTTTATAGAAGATCACCTGCAAGAGCGATTAGAAGCGTGTAAAAGCTTACAAACAAAATTACTATGACGAATAGAGAACAGAAAAACTACGACGACATGTCTAGCGCGTTACGAGAAGCAGGTGTAGCTTTTGAAGATACTACTTACGGTAACGACTTAACAGCTTCGATATCAGTGCTTTTGAGCACCGGTAGTGGACTGTATTTTGAAGAAGAGTTTCAAATATATATACCTAACAGTGACACCTTCGATCCAGAAAATGAGGAATTTAACACGTTTACCGTGACTCTTATCGAGCAAGGTAGAAGTGTAGACTTTAGGCAACCTGAAGAAGTGATTGACTACTTACAAGGTTTTACAAACTAAATACGATTGCTTTTGGATAATATATATATGAAATGCAAATGTAATACAACAATACCTGAAGGTCGCTTGCGCCTTGGTTACAAAGTGTGTGTCGATTGCTCTACTGTAGAGCGTTATGGTTGTGCACCGCTTATAAACCACAAGACAGGCAACACTATACAAATAATGTCTCAGTCTGATGCTGCGCGTATCGCTAAGCTCACACGTAGACGTGGTTATGGTACAATGCTAGGATAAATAATATAATATAATGGATAAAGAACAATTAAAAGTAAAAGTTGAAGCTCTACGAGCCAACGAAGTAATAGCGAATGACGCTCTAAGCAACGCTAGAACACAAAGAATGAGAGCAGAGCAAGAATTAGAAGATGCAGGCAAACCAGTAATAAGCGAAAGCTTAGTGGTTGATTTAATACAAGAGCTAGAATCAGTATTCGCTGACACGCTAGGTAGCATAGACACTAGTGATTTAAGCCCAGAGTTCGGCTTAAACTACAATGAAGTGCAACTAGAGAGCGTTGATCTTGACTGTGTAGGTGTTGACACCGACGATCTACACACTGTGTTTGACCAATTCTTTGCGATAAAAGATGATGAAGAGCTAGAGCAAGATGACAATAGCTAACTAAACAACGCGACGGCGTAAGGTGTACTTGTGAAGGGCTAATCCTGCAAAGGTGAAATACAGCGCTGTAGTACGTAACGGGTCAAGGTAGTCTACGCTACCGTAATGCCACCGATCAGTAGGACGCAGGTAGCTCCTGTATTGAAGGCTAAAGACTACGCATTGATTGAGACATACTCGACGGAGTTGTTAAATGCACTAACAATTTGCAACTCAATCTCTGCTTTACATGGGGGTGAAATGGTAACGCACACTGGAAGTCCATTCTATGGAGAGTCATTGCGTACGAGGGTTCGATTCCCTCCACCTCCACAACTATATACAAACTAAATACGATTACTTACGGATAATAATAATATGAAAGACACAAACCAAGTACAAAAAGCCCTTGAATCCAAGGCAAAGAAAGAGCTGCAAGGAGTTGTAGACGGATTTTTACAACAGCTTAACAAGTTAAACAGCACGTATCACCAACCTCATTCATATGTCATGAGAGAAAATCGTGACGAAAACGCTAAGGTATTTACTTACATAAGACCAGGTTGCTTAGATGTTATACTTAAAGACATGCTTGTTGAAGCATACTTAAAACCAATGGTAAGCAAAAAAACACAACAATTATTAAATAAATTAGAATTACTATGAAAATACAAAACTACATTAAAGATGAGATCAAAAAACTTGATCGAGGTATCGTAGCTACACCTAAAGACAGAGAGTATCTAGAGTCATTTGCTCAAGCAACTGGCGGTAGTGGCTTTCTGCTCATGCAAATGGCAATGAACTTCGGTTATAAAATAGCGCTAGAAAACGTACAAGAAGTATTAAACGAAAAAACATGAACACATTATACGATAGACTAGAAACAGAGATACTAGTAGGTTTACTAGATAATGAAAAGAATTATGCGGCAGGAACAAAAGCTATTGTAATAGCTTTAAAAGACAACTACAGTTGGCTTAACTTAACAATAGGCCAAGTACATAGTCTTATAATGTTTAGCGACATGCCATGGGGTAAGATAACAGATCAGACATTTAAGTTCGGTGAAAATATAATTAAAGATGAAGAATAAAGAAAAACAAGAGCTACCTAGCTGGTTTGACGGAGAAGTCTACGAGATAGGTGATGAAGTTCGCAACCCTTATACGGGTGAAACTTGCCTGCTAACTGCAGAAGAATTAAGTATGTATGACTTAGTTAGAGGTGCTGAAATGGTAATCCAAATGGGTGTTGCTATGGATATCGACCGCTGCTATGATATTATGCAGAAAGGTGGTGATTGGATTTTAGCCAATAACCCTAGCGCTTATATGACACTAATAGATTAATGGTATACATAGCGTATGGAATACTAGTAGCTTATATACTAGGTGAGCAAATAATAGAATCAAATAGAAAATTTAAAGAATGAGTACAAGAGCAACAATACGATTCGCTAAACGCGAAGAAGGCGTGTCGTTTAATGAGCATCCACATCAATGGAACGCTCAGTTCTACAGACACCACGATGGTTACCCTGAAGGATTAGGTGTGGAAATTGCAGAGTCATTTACTAATTACCGTAAACTTGAAAATTGGGAGGTTGAATCTCTTGATGTCGTACACGGTGATATAGAATATGTATATTATGTATGGCAGTGTCATGGTAAAACAGAGCCATGGATCAGTATATTTGAAACTCATCAATGGGATAACACAGAAGGTGAGTGTGTCTTTGTAGGTACGCCAGATATGTTACTGAAGAAGTATGATGAAAGACATGATGAGGTACAAGAAACTAGCGACTGCGTTATATGTAATGAAAAGTTTGTAGATATAGATGTTTGTTGCGAGGAAGATAGAGATCCTGATCTTTGTGGAAGCGTGTGCTGTAAAACACAAACTAAATACGAACGCTGATGGATAATAACAATATGATGAAATACAAACCAATGCTAGCGTATCCTGTTAGCGCAAAACCCGTAGACTATGACGAAATGGTCTACATACAACCTAAACTTGACGGTGTTCGTTGCCTTATACAATGCGACAACGGCGTTGTAAAAGCTTATTCTCGCACAGGTAAAGAGTGGAAAAACATTGAGCATATACTGTTCAATCTTGAACCTTTCTTCCAGCTCAACCCTGACGCTGTGTTAGACGGCGAACTTTACAACCACGATCTACGTGATAACTTCGAGAAGATTATCTCTTGTGTGCGTAAAACTAAACCTACAACTGTACATAGACTAGAATCATCTGGCCTTGTGCAGTTTCACTGCTATGATGTAATTGCTACGACTCGCAGATTTGACGTTCGTAATGAATGGATTAAGCTAAACGTACCACGTAACTTCTGCATACATCACGTAGAGACGCACGAGGTTCATGCGGAAAAGTATGCACAGCAGTTGCATCAGTTAAACCTTAAAAAAGGCTACGAAGGCTCTATATTGCGTCTTAACACTGAATACCAATGCAAACGATCACATAGCCTACGTAAGTTTAAAGACTTCCACGATACCGAAGCTGAAATTATCGGCTGGGTTGAAGGCAAAGGCAAACGTGTAGGTACGATCGGTAAGTTCTTAGCTCGTGATGCTGACGGTGTAGAGTTCGGTATGCCTGTAATGGATAACTTCAAGTACCTACAAGATAACTTTACGGAAATGCAGTGCTGGGTTGGTAAAACAGCTACGTTCACATACTTCGAGCGTACTAAAGCCAACAGCTACAGGCATCCGTTGTTTAAATGTATACGCAACTATGAGTAAAGATGAAAAATTAATGTACAAAAGCATCGCGGATCTAGCTAAAGCTATAGAAAAACTAGTTAAATTAATAGAAAAAAATGTCAGAACTTAAAGAAGAAGATTTTAAAATAAAAGGTAGTAAAGATTTATGGGAATGTGTTAAGTCACTTGAAGCTATAGCACATTGGATGCAGAGCTCTTCATTTGATTACGAACCTAAAGATTTGAAGTACCTGTTTCAAGACGTGCTTAAAACCTATAACAACTATTTATATGAGAAGACTGATATATGATATGTACTATGCTGACGAGATCAGTGTAGATATAGCTATAAAGCTATTAGATAAACTAGAACAATCACGAGATAAGAAAAGATATGGACGATAAGAAAAAAATAAAAGAGCTTGAGAACATTGTTGAAAGTCAACACCAGCATATAGCTATGCTACAGAATGATTTATATAACGAGCAGCTTAGAAACAGTAATCTAGCTGAACTAGCTATAGCTATTGATAAGCAAAAACAATCTAAACCAGAAGAAAGTTGAATATATTTTACCTACATAAAGACCCATGTAAGGCTGCTGAATATCAGTACAATAAGCACGTTGTTAAGATGATCTTAGAGTCCGCTCAGATGCTGTGTACCGCTCACCATGTACTAGACAACAGGGTTAGGTTGCTAGACGATATACCATATAAAATAGCTCATGTAAATCATCCATCAACTAAATGGGTAAGAGAAAACTCATTACATTATGATTGGTTATATGAGCATATGTTAGCCTTAGGTAGTGAATACACCAGACGTTACGGTAAAGAGCATTTATCAATAACTAAATGTAAAACTCCATTAGCTAATCAACCAGAAAATATACCACACGAGACGTTTGAACAACCTCCACAGTGTATGCCAGACGAATATAAAGCCGATTGTGCTATACACGCGTACTGGAATTACTACCTAGGTGACAAACATAGGGTGGCTAACTCTAATGAAACTATTAAAACAAGAATGTATGAATAAAGAACTAATAGAATTAATTCACGAATTTAACTCAAACCTAATTAAGGAAGATAATTCTAAGAGAATTATTTTATGCACGTTAAACTCAGAGGGCATGACAATAGCCCCTAATAAGAATAAGTAACAGGCTAATGTCACAGTATGAACGTAATTTAGAACTGCTAAACCGCAGACGAGTTATATACAAGCGTGACCCTATTACAGATAAACCTGATATAGAGAATGATAAGTACATGTTCTTTGAGAACGGTACGTTTCAGTGTTACGATCTGTTTAAGAGCACGGCAAAGATAACTACTTATAAGTCTCTTAAGTGGCACTTATTAGTTATATGGTATCTAAACCCTGGAATAGACCAAGATGAATTTATGGATGTAGCACTAGCTATATCTGCTAAAACCAACGGGTTTGTGAGCTTTAACATGCCGCCCGATTTATTAAGAAAAATAGTATATGATGTCAGCATGCAAGAGCTCAAAGAGCCACCAAAGAATAAACTCAGGAAAGTTATTTTCAAAACTTTTTCTGGGCTTACCAAAGAAGAGAAACTATGTATTGTAGGTAAACTAATAGGTAGATCAAATAAGGTCCATCCTGATGATGTTTATCAGGCTATGATAGATATACATGACTTAGACCAAAAGATAACGATTAAACGCATCTCCGATGCCCTAAACGTATCATCTAGGACTGTATACAGATACATGTGTGAAGATCTTAAACGTGAAAAAGAATTATTAAACAAAGAACTATGAGTAGAAGAAAAAATGGAGTTAGAAAGACTAAACTTGAAAAACTTAACGAGATAAATGATATCGATAAAAAACTAAAACGCCGAAAAGCCAAGGAAGACGAAAACGAGTTTAACAAGCTTATGTCACGTAGAAATATGTTAAGAGCTCAATTAAAATAAACTAATGAAGTATTACAATATACAAAACTATATTCGCTACAAAGAGGATATAAAACAACGTATGAAACGGATAGATATGACTCAGGTTTACGATGAGTATACTAGAGATGAGCTTATAATAAAGTTTCTACCTCTTGTAGAAAATCTAGCTCGTAAGTTTTCAACAACTCAACAAGCTAGCGGCGTGATGAACGTAAATGATCTAATACAGGAGGGTAATAAAAACCTTGTTATAGCTGTAGATAAAATTGACTGGGACACTTTATACAAATCTGATGATGTAGAAAAGACTATTAAGTCTTTCTTATCTAAAAGAATTAAAGGTGGTATACGTAGAGCTGTAGACATAAACAGAGGTACTATGCGTATACCTGAGCATAAGATAAATGAAATACGTAAAGATAACGGTGAGGATAAACAAGCTATTGAAATGTTTTTCAACTCTGTATTTACAAGTTTAGATGCTTTAATAGATGATACGTCTACTACTTACGACGTACCTGATAATATCAAAAGCTATAACCCAGATCTATTAACATCTTATCTTATGAGTTTGCTTCATGTACACCTTACAGATAAGGAAGCTGATGTGATAATACTTAGCTATGGGCTACACTGTGACAAGATGTCAGCTAAAGAAATAGCTAACAAATTAAACATCAGAGGAGACAGTGCTTACGTGCGTGTTTCACAGTTAAAACGTCAAGCTATAGACAAATTAATAAACACTGTAGATTACTCGCAAGTGGTTGACTTCCTGTAGTTTACTCGTGTAAATAACAAAAATAATGTGTAATTATATATATACAAAACCACATACCATATGAAGGAATTAAACAATAAATTAGCTCAAGTCCAGACAGAGCTAAAGGCTAAAAAATCTAGCTACAATTCGTTTGGAAAATATTATTTTCGCAAAAGCGAGGATATACTAGAAGCGATAAAACCGTTTCTCCTCGAGCTCGGCGTAACAGTAACTATCTCAGAGAGAATAGTAGAATTACAGCCAGTACCAATGCTCGAAACAACAGCAAATTTCACGGATGGCGAGAGTGTTATTCAAGCTACGGCTATAGTAGGAGTAGACTTAAATCAAAAAGGAATGCAAACATCCCAACAGTTCGGTGCTGCAAGTACTTACGGAAAGAAGTACGCGTTAGGTAATCTATTATTAATAGACGATACTGAAGACGCAGACGCATCTAACAAGCACGGAAAAGACTCAACAGTATTAGACAAACTAAAAGCTTCTATGCCTAAGAAACCAAAGATTACTGCTGATCAATTTGAAAAGGCAAAAGAATATTTACAAAATGGAGGAAAACTCACAGCGATTAAAACAAAGTATGCTCTTACTGAAAAGCAGGAAGAAGCATTAGAAGGTCATGAATAAACAAGAGATAATCGATCGGCTAAGAGTTGATGAGGATTACTACGGTGATTTCGGCAACCAATACCTAAGCAATTCACATATAGGTAAGCTACTGAAAAACCCTATGGCGTTATTCGATAAAATGCCAGATAATCCAAACTTTAAAGTCGGTGGATATTTTCACACAGCTATATTAGAACCTGAAAAACTTAAATCATTTAAGATCATAGAAGCAACAACTCGCAACACTAAAAAGTATAAAGAAATATCTGGTGGAGAGGTTTGCTTATTACAACACGAAGTTGATATGATCGAGAAGATGGTAGACAAGATGATGGCTAACGATATATGCAGAGACCTTATCCAACCAGCTTTGGGTAATGTCCAATACGAAGAACCAGGTCTTGTCAGGTTATACGACAATATGTGGAAAGGTAAGGCTGACATAATTAATCACGATGAAAAACTCGTTATTGATTTAAAGACCACAAGCGATATAGATAAATTTCGCTGGTCTGCATCAAAGTTTAACTATGACAGCCAAGCCTATATTTACAGACACCTGTTTGGTTACGATATGCTATTTATAGCTATCGATAAAAACACCCATCAGATCGGTCTGTTTGACTGTTCACCTAACTTCTACAAGTCAGGTAAGGAAAAAGTACAGAAAGCTAGTGAGCTGTACGACTTATTCTACAAGGATGAGAATTTTGATCACAAGCAACATTTAACTACAACAACCCTATAAACCAAAAACCATGGGAAGAGTAACAAAAAAGACCTGTGATGTAACAGGCATTACAACAAGTTCTAGAAACTTTTATTCAAAGCAGTCTCACCTTAAGCCAGTCGATAACTTAAGGCGTAGCACCGGAGCTACTAAAGAGCAAATGAGACATATGTTTAATCAACTAAGTACAGTAAAATAATGGCTAGTATTATAAAAGCAAGTATCAACTTAAGCAACGTGCCTAAGGATAAAATCATAACTGGTAAAAAAGGTAAATACCTACCTATCACGATCACTGTAAACGATGATCTAGATCAGTTTGGTAACCAAGGTCCTATTTGCGTTGATCAAAGTAAAGAGGAACGAGACTCTAAGGAAGCTAAGACTTACTTAGGTAACGTCAAGGTTGTATGGACAAATGGTGAAAACGTGGATGCTGCTCCTCGAGACGCGGCTACGGCACCCCCTCCTCAAGCACAAGCTAAAACCGAAGAGGTAGACCTGCCATTCTAGATGAGTACGGAAGAGATCAATGGATTCTTGATTGATAAGTTCAATCAACATAGCCTAAAGGAAGGCGCTGCGCAGGGGATTTGTCCCCTGTGCTCGTCTTCTAGGCAACCTAAAAATCAAAAGGCGGGATGTGCGTCTTATGATTGGGAACGTGGTCTTGGTACCTGTCACAACTGTGACACCAGTTTTCAACTACACACTTACCAACGTAAAGGCGCTAGTGAAAAGGTTTACATAAGACCTTCATCAATCGCTGAACATGTTGTTAATACTAAAGTTGAGCAATGGTTTAAGTCACGAGGTATATCTAGTCAAACTCTACGAGACTTACAAGTTGGCGAGGGCTCTGAATGGATGCCCCAGACAGGGAAGAATGAAAATACAATTCAGTTCAACTACTATATGGGTGATCAGTTGATCAACGTTAAATATAGAGATGGTAGGAAGAACTTTAAGCTTTTTAAAGGAGCTGAAAAGATCTTTTATAATATAAACTCTGTAGTTGGTTATGATTCCTGTATTATAACTGAAGGAGAGATGGATGTGCTTGCACTACATGAAGCAGGTATTAAAAACGTTATCTCTGTACCTAACGGAGCTACGTTAAACTCAAACAACCTAGACTATCTAGACAACTGTATAGACTACCTAGAAGATAAGACTAAAATTATCTTAGCTGTAGATACAGACGAGGCTGGTCAAGCTCTTAAGCAGGAGTTTATCCGACGTCTTGGAGCTGAGAGTTGTTATTTAGTTGATTTTGATGACTGTAAAGACGCTAATGAATACCTAATAAAACACGGTAACGAAGCATTAAAAAATGCTATACACGCATCAAAGCAAGTACCACTAGAAGGAGTTTCAACATTATACGATATAGAAGATGAACTTAAAGATTTCGTACAAAACGGTTTTAAACCAGGGTTTCAAGTTGGTTTACCTAATTTTGATAAAATATTTAGTACATATACCGGTCAGTTTATTACTGTTACTGGTATTCCGTCTTCTGGAAAATCGGATTTTGTCGACCAGATGGTGGTTGGCTACAATAATAACTATGGATGGAAAACTGCATTCGCGTCTCCAGAGAACCACCCAACGTATCTCCACGCTCATAAGCTGATGCGTAAGACATGGCAAGATATGCCATTGCCTAGCGATATCGGTGGTAACAAATGGAACAGCGTAGCGGATCATGTTAATGATAATTATTTTTTCATAGATATGGATCGTTATACTCTTGAGTCTGTGCTACGTAAAGGTGCTGAGCTTGTAAAACGTAAAGGTATTAAATGCCTTGTAATTGATCCTTTTAACAAGGTTCGAGATGTTGACTGTAAGACAGAAGATGTTAACCGATACACGATGGAGTATTTAACAAAGATAGAAATCTTTGCTAAGAAGTATGACGTGTTAGTGTTTATCGTAGCTCACCCTACCAAGATGTACAAAGGTCAAGATGGAAAGATTGAAGAACCTACAATGTACAATATTAAAGGTGGTGGTGAATGGTACGATGCTAGTTATCACGGTTTACTTGTACACCGCGACTACGAGGCTAAGACAGTTAAATGCAAGGTTCTTAAAGTTAAGTTTCAAAACCTAGGTGAAAACGGTGCTGAGTCACATTTTAAATGGGAACCTCGATCAGGTAGTTTTATACCTGAGATAACTGAAGGAGTCGAAGATGAAGCTATGCCATGGGAAAGTTAAGTAAGTACACGCGACCCCACATACCTTACAAACCCAGTAAAGGCGGTAGAAGCTGTGGATATCTATCGCACACGCCAGAAGACATACAAAGAGTCGCTTGGTGCATGGATAACGGAATATCTATAGCTATAATGCCTAACTGGGATACAGGTAATAAATGGCTGGTGTCTATAACAACACGAGGTGTTACAAACACTGACCCTTTAAATTACTCTGATGAGAACGCTTTGAGAAAAATGTACGAATATTATAAATACTATTATGACAAATACAATGAAAACTAGATTTTACAATGCAGACTCAGCTTTTAGTTATTTTCTAAATGAAATCAGATGTAACGGCGTAGAGTTTGGTGATACTAAAGCTTTGTTTAACGTAGGTTTTACTATGGAACATCCTACTGATATGGTAATACTAAACGTAGAGCGCAACTGGAATAGAGAGTACGCTGATGCTGAATGGAAATGGTATTTATCAGGTGATCGCAACATAAGTAAACTAGGCGACCTCTATGGTAAAATACCTCCTATATGGAAACGTATGGCAGATAAAGACGGTAACGTTAATTCTAACTACGGTTGGCAATGGAAGAGAAACGAACAGCTAGACAATGTTATAGCTATGCTTGAATCAAACCCTGATACCCGACAAGCTGCCATTAGTATATACGATGCTAAAGAAATAAATGATGGGTATTATCAAAATGATACACCGTGTACTTACGCTGTGCAGTTCACAATACTTAACAACAAGCTTAACATGGCTGTAGTTATGAGGTCAAACGATTTATGGTTCGGCTTCTGTAACGATCAGTATTGTTTTGCTAGCCTACAAATGTTAGTTGCGTACGAACTCGGTATTCAATGCGGTGAGTATTACCATTACGCGCACAATTTACACTTATATAATAATAAACTATGATGTACTGCATATACCACATACCAGGTAGAAAAATTGGTGTGACAAACGACATACAAAATAGAGTCGTACAACAACAGGGTTACTCTGAAGACGAGTTTGAGATACTAGAAATGTCTGAAGACATTAGCTACATCTCTGACAGAGAGATTGAGCTACAAAAATTATTTGGCTACAGGGTAGACCAAAAACTGTATAAAGATTTAAAACCAAAAAATAAAGAATTAAACCATATGAAAATAAACATAACAGAACAAACAACAACTTTCCCTTGCCCGGTAAATAAACTTAAAGGCAGGTTAATGGATGAACTAGGGATGAGCTGGGATACAGAGCACGGTAGATGCTGCATTGACACTGATTCAATACGATGGATCATGAGCAATGTTAAACCATCTATGTACAACATTGAAAGGTGTTATGTATACAACAAGGCATTTGCTAGGTACTTTGACAACAATGGTTGCTGTAGAACAAACACAGGAGCGTTAAACATGAGTGGTCATAAAGGTTTAAATCTCAATGTTGGATCTTTGAACCGTTTTGATTTAATTAGAACGTGGGCAGATGAAAGAGGTTTATATGATAAAGGCGATACAAAAACTCAATACCTAAAGCTTATGGAAGAAGCTGGAGAGCTTGGTAGAGCAATACTTAAAGACGATCAACCCGAGGTTGTAGATGCTATAGGTGATATGGTTGTTGTGCTGACTAATTTATCTGAATTAGCGGGTTACAAGATTGAGCATTGTATTGATCAAGCTTATAACGTGATTAGCAAGCGCACAGGTAAGATGGTTAACGGAACATTTGTAAAAGATACACTATGAGCGATAGAGAAATAATGAATGCAAAGTCATCTGATAACACTAAGACTATACGCTTTCGCGATCCTGTTGTAGAGCGTGTAGTAGATAAGTTTGTAGAAAGATCTGATTTAGGTTTTAAAAAATACGGTAGAACTCTACACGGTGAAAGAACTGGAGGTCATAAAGACTTAGCTGGTTATCTTAACGATGTGCAAGAAGAGCTTATGGATGCAATATTGTATATCCAAGCTGCTAGAGAAGAGTTGTCTGATAATGATGACAACTACTGCGCACCAATTTAAAACTATGGGTAGAAAAACAACTCAGAAAACTAAGAGTAGAAAACGAGGTCCAGTAAGGTCTAAGAAGGTGGTGTATGACGGCATCACCTTCGCCTCTGGCCTTGAGAGATATATGTGGCAGGCTATGAAAAAGTCTAAGATCAAAGCTACATACGAAAGCGAAAGCTTTATACTACAAGAAGGTTTTATGTGTGACCTGTTGTGTTATGAAAGACAAGGCAACGGTAAAGGTGACATGGTAAACCGAGGACAAAAGAAAATACTACCTATAAAATACACTCCTGATTTTTTTGGTGATGGTTTTATAATAGAGACAAAAGGTCGAGCTAACGAGAGTTTTCCTATGAGATGGAAAATGTTTAAAAAACTCATTAACTCTGAGCGACCACATGTAACTTTATATAAACCTCAAAATCAAAAGGAATGTGACAAGGTAGTTGAATTAATATTAAATAAAAGAAAATGCAAAAATGGGAATTAAGCTTTGGGTTTTACCCGGGTATATTAATAGGTTTCAGAACCTATGAACAAGAGGATAGGAATAGCCATGTGTTTTACCTACCTTTTATGGATATGTGTTTAACAATTTTAAAAAATATAAATGAGTCAGATTGATAAGGATATACTCTCGGATATAACAGTGCATATGAAATATGCTAAGTATATACCAGAGCTAAATAGAAGAGAGACGTGGAAAGAATTAGTCACGCGAAACGAGGAGATGCACGTTAAAAAATATCCTCAGTTAAAAGACGAAATAAATAAAGCGTATGAACTCGTATACAATAAAAAAGTTTTACCGTCAATGCGATCTTTACAGTTCAGCGGTAAACCTATTGAAATATCTCCAAACCGGCTGTATAATTGTAGTTATCTACCCATTGATCATATTGACAGCTTTAGTGAGACTATGTTCTTACTGCTTTCAGGCTGCGGGGTGGGTTATTCTGTCCAACAACATCACGTTAGAAAACTACCTCACGTCACTAAACCCTTTGATAAAAGATACAGGAGGTTTGTAATAGGTGACTCTATAGAAGGTTGGGCTGATGCGGTTAAGGTTCTTATGGAGTCTTATCTTGGTGGTAGAAAGAAGTCAGCTGTAAAGTTTGATTACTCAGACATACGACCTAAGGGTGCTAGGCTTGTAACGTCAGGTGGTAAAGCACCTGGTCCTCAACCTCTTAAAGAATGTTTAATCAAAGTTCAAGGTATATTAGATGACAAGAATGACGGGGATAATCTTACGTCCCTTAACGTACACGATATCGTTTGCCACATTGCTGACGCTGTCCTTGCTGGGGGTATCCGGCGCGCTGCCCTTATATCATTATTTAGTGCATACGATGAGGAAATGATCTCGTGCAAGTCTGGGGACTGGTGGGAGTTAAACCCTCAGCGAGGTAGATCAAATAACTCGGCTGTTCTTATGAGACATAAGATAACTAAAAAGTTTTTTATGGACTTGTGGAAACGTGTTGAAGCCTCAGGTGCTGGTGAACCAGGTATATACTTTAACAACGATAAAGATTGGGGAACTAATCCATGTTGTGAGATAGCTCTCAGGCCATATCAGTTCTGCAACCTATGTGAGGTTAATGTATCAGATATAGAATCACAAAGTGATTACGAGGATAGAGTTAGAGTAGCATCTTTTATAGGTACGTTACAAGCTGGATATACTGACTTCCATTACTTAAGAGAGATATGGAAAGAAACAACAGAGCGAGATGCTTTGATAGGTGTATCTATGACAGGTATAGGTAGTGGAACTGTTTTGAATTATGATATGGCTGTTGGAGCTGAAATCGTTAAAAACGAAAACGCTAGAGTAGCTAAGATTATAGGTGTTAGAAAAGCTGCGCGTACAACATGCGTTAAACCTGCAGGGACGACATCTCTGGTACTAGGAACATCTTCAGGTATACACGCATGGCATCACAAACAATATATCCGTAGATTGCGTGTAGGGAAGAACGAGGCTATATATGAGTACTTAAAAGCTAACCATCCTGAGATCGTTGAAGACGATTACTTCAGAGCACACGACACAGCTGTAATAAGTATACCACAACAGGCTCCAAAAGGTTCTATTCTAAGAACTGAATCTCCTATGGATTTATTAGAAAGAGTTAAAAAGGTTGCTACAGAATGGGTTAGCAACGGGCACAGGAAAGGTTCTAACTCTCATAATGTTTCGGCTACAATATCTATCAAAGATGATATGTGGGATGAAGTTGGAGAGTGGATGTGGAAAAACAAAGATCACTATAACGGTCTATCTGTTTTGCCTCATAATGGAGGTACATATAAACAAGCTCCGTTTGAGGATATAACAAAGGCTAATTATGATGAGTTGTTGAAATCTCTAAACGAGATAGATCTAACTAAAGTTATAGAGCTAGATGATAACACGGATCTTTCTGGTGAGTTAGCTTGCTCAGGTGGATCATGTGAGGTTACGTAATCGTAACCACTTAAAACAAAGAAGGGGATAGCCGTCGCGGTTATCCCCTTTTTTTTTATATTACTTTGTATTTAGTTTTACCTTTATCTTTGTAGGCTTTTAAACACCTGTGTCGGTTTTCATCTTCATTCACGTAGCTTATATGAACCCAAGCTGGATTATCATCATCTCCAAACTCCCATATTATCTGATCGTAATCAAGGTGATACCTTATGTACTTAAACATTTCAGCGTTTAGATTTGTGAACTTACCACCGTAGGTATCATCTATATCTATAGCAAATCCTTCGCAGTGTTGAGATTTTTTACTGCCTCCAATAGCCACGTTAAGCTCGGGTGATCTGTAAAAACTGTTTATCTTGATTGGACCTCCAACCCACTTTCTCAGTGGTTCAAAAACCTTTTTAGCTAAAACCTTCATATTCTCTAGTTGATCTACGTCAGGTATGTTTTCTATGCCTCGTCTAAGAGCTGTATTGCTTCGTGTAGCCTCTCTGTAGCTTATGTGTTTACTTATATTATCCATTATTTTATGATTATTGAAAGTGGTGTGCTATCACTTAAACTACCGCCATTAGTGGTTACTATTTTTAACCCTAAAACAGAGTTGTCAAAACTAATACCTTCATTCAGCAAAAGTGTAGTTTTGCTAGGTATATTCGTGACTGCTATGTAAGCGGTATCATTAATCGAGTTAGGTCTTTCCTCATAAAGGTGTAAGTTTACATCTACACCTGCTGCGCTAGAATTTGTCAACCTTATGGAAGCTATAGATCCGTTTGATCCACCAACCGGTATCAACGTAGTTGACTTTTCTGACCCTATATTATATAATCTTCTTTGCATTTTAATCTACTGTAATTATTTTACCTATATTTGCTGTTGCTACGGTGTTTACTTTACCTATGCTTGCTGCTACCACTGTGTTTACATCATGCCCATATCCAGCTAATCTAATCGATAAGTAGGGGTCTTTTGATGTACCAGTGTTGTCCGTGTAGAAACCACCACAGTTAAACGTGCCGTTTGAGGTAGGAGCAAGATTTCGAGCATCGTAAAGATAGTCTGTCATAACTATAGTTATAGTGTTCTCGCTTTCTATATCATCTCTGAGATCACTGGTACCAGTTAACGAATTGTACCCGCTAATACTCCAATTACCGCCACCGGTATTTATCTCCGTATACTGTGTAACGTTACCAAACATTTGGTTACCCGCTGAGTAACCTACAATACCATCAAAACTCCCTACCGCTAAGCTACCTATAAAGTTGAGTCCTTTTACACCCCAAATACTACCATCATTACCACCGTCGCCATGTATCTTCAGCTCGACATCCGCTACTGTACCAGTAATACTAGATACATCGAAGACAAGGAAGGTTCGTTGTACTTTATACGTATTAGAACCGCCTCTAGCACCAAAACGAGATACAGATACAAAATCATCAGATGAGGACTCATTAGTAACAACGGAGGTTCCAGAGGTTGCGTCTCTAGAGTCCGCCCAAGTCGCACCGCTGTTTGCTACGTGACTAGCTATTCTACCATCACCAGTACTAGAATATATATCAGGCATTAAACTTCATTTTAGGTAAGTGGTATATATTGTTAGTGAAATATATATTATCTATAGGTTCAACATCTAAAGCTTGATATGTGGTTCCTTCCATATAAAAGATGTCATCTGTATCCGTAGAGTTATTCCACCAAGTAACCCTTGCTCCCGGTTTAGCTAAACTAGGCAGTATGTCAGTAAATGCATCTACATTATCATCCGCCCATGTGTCATAGAATATTCCATCATAAGTGGATAGTGAATCTTTTACATCATACCAATCTCCTTCTACTATAGTTACGTTAGGTTTATCCGCAGCCCAAGCTTTAGCTTTCTTTATAACTTGAGGATGATTTTCTACTATCGTATGAGAGGTTATAGAATTCGCTTGTATGTACCCAGCGGATATCCCCATACCAAAACCTATCTCTAATATATCCCCACCTCCTTCGCACACGTAGTCCGCTGAGGCTTTCATTATGGAATCCTCCCAAGTCATCATAACTTGAAACTCAGTGTCTTGCTCTACATAATAAACCTTATCAGATTCAAATGTCAGTGTTTGATCTATATATTTCATTACGCCGTTATTTCTACGAATGTGCTATCCGGATTGAAGAATATTCTTTGGCCGTTATCCTGGCAATAACCTATAACCCGGGCTATATGAGTATTACCTGTAGGGGCGATATTATCAGCATCCCCATCCGCTGTTTTTAACCATAAAACATCACCATCAGCCCCAGTTGTATCCACAGCCAGAGTGACCATACCCCTTATACACATACCTGCAGCTGCAGCTGAAGCGTTAGTACTTCGCGCTACCCCCAGTAATTTACTTGAAGAGCTTTCCGCAGTGGCATTAGCTAGAGTCCAAGCACCACCGCTATATTGGTATATTTTTCCAGCTACAACAGACCCGGTTCCAAACTGAATAATCTCAGCTCCAGCCCCTGTATGCCCCGCGGTAGTTCCAACTGTTCTAACATGTGCATAATAATTTATACCATAGCAGTTTGCAAGATTTCCACTTGCTGGGGTTCCTAGGACCGGTGCTGTCAGCACAGCGTTAGAAGCAAAAACCGCTGATCCAGTTCCAGTTTCGTCGGTTAACGCCCCAAGAAGGTCAGCTGATGAAAACGCTCCTAATACTGTAGCGTTACCAGTTGATGTTATATGCCCCGTTAAGTTAGCGTTTGTAGCCACCGTGGCTGCTTCACCATTGAAAATAGCTGCGGTGACAGTTCCAGTAGAAGGATTGTAATGAAAATCACCATCAGATTCTAAGCCTCTTTGCCCAGAGCCAGTAGCGTTTTCAATAAACGTAATTTGATTGTTTTCATTTGTACTCTCATTATCTGTAATAACCACGTGCGTAGCGAGGTCAGCGGTCAATGCAACATCAGCGGTACCTGTTAAATCACCTGTCACGTCACCTGTAACATCACCTGTCACGTCACCCGTAACATCACCTGTAAAACCCGAAGCTGTTAAAACTCCAGAGCTAGAATTAAAAGTCAAGTTAGTACCTGACTTAGCTCCTAAGTTACCCGTAGCAGCGGTCGCAAATAAAGGGAAGCATGTTGTGTCAGTGGACTCGTCCGCCACGGTGATAGCCGTTGCGATATCCGCGGTACCTGTTAAATCACCTTCAACATTACCCGTAACATCACCTGTAAGATCACCTGTGAACCCCGCTGCGTTCACACTTGTTGATGTTAAAAGCCCAGTGTTAGGGTTATAATGAAGATTGCCGTCCATTTCAAGACCGTGAGCTCCGGTTGAACTCCCTTCGTCCGCTACAAAAGTTATTAAATTATTTTCAGCTGTACTTTCGTTGTCTGTAACCGTAACTGTAGTAGCAATAGCAGCAGTACCTGTACATGAACCGGAGCTACCTGATACCGTAGTTTGAACTACATTTTCAATATAATTATCTGTGTGTATCTCCCCAGCGCCTGATTGAGTCCAATCAATAATTTGATTACCACTCGGGATAGTTGGTTTGTTCTGTATGAAGGCATCTCCACTTCCAGCGTCCCAATCAGACTGTACGTTTTGTTCTGCGTTAGACGGTGCGTGTGTTGCTTGTGAGTGGGTGTAAGCTGTATCCCAGTTACCAGAGTTGTTGGTGAATATACCACTGTCATATACCAGGTGCCACGCTTGCCAAGACCCATTGTAGTACTTTCTTTCGTAAGTGCCATTAGATGCATAGCCTTGATAGGTCTGATAAATCATCAACCCATCCGCGGTTACCGTTAACATGCCCGCTTGACTAATAGGATAATTAGAGCCCGCCGCGGCTTGGGCGTTACTATTCTGGTTATAGATACCCATTGTCGTATAGGTATCAAGGTCTACACTATTCCCTATATCGGCTCTGTACCTTTGGTAAAGTGCGCTATCCACGCCATCGAATAGTTCCGAGTCCGCCGCTGTACCGGAAGCGGATAAATAGTTACCAGCTAAGCCATCTACATAAGCTTTTACAGACTGCTGAGATGGCGCTTGAGTAGCGCTGTTACTAGCCATGTTATCCTCGTCTATAAGGGTAGGCTTAAGCGTGTTTGCTGCTACGTCAACCCCTATATTAATACCATCAACTGTACCGTCAACAGTTATATTACCCGGCACGTCTAAGTTACCAAAAAGATTTAATTTACCATTCTGATCATAAGAGTGTACTGTTCTTTTGTGAGTCCCTGGGTATCCACCCCAAATCTGCATACCATAAAGGAGTATATCTCGTGCCGAATAATTTGTACCACTTCCACTATAAGCAACCCAAGTAGGTGTAAACTCTATTCTTATTTTCTCATAATGAGTGGTAGACGTTGTCTCTGTTTCATGCCAAGGTATTTGGCTAAACGGAAGGTAAAGGTGACCAGGCCATGAGCTTACCGTGGTTGTTGAGCTAGTGTGTTGAACCCATGCGCTATTTGCAATGTTATACTTATATACCTGTACCTGAGTGTTGTGGCTCTGCGACGACCAGTAAGCATACATAGCGTTAGCGTACGTATAACCACGAGCAACAAACTCAACTCTAAAAGAGTTGTGCGTGTTATCTATTATAACGGAAGAATTGTTTGTTCTTAAGAACTTACGTTTTTCATCGTCACTATATGTTGTTACTTCCGCATAATCATTCTCATTTGATCCAGTTGCTCTAGTAAAAAACTTAAGATCAGCTAGATCGTCATAACCGTTAGCAAGCGTTGTCTTTGGGGTAAACTGACTGTCGAACAAACCCATTTCGGTAACGGTTGGTGAGCCTAGGTTGCTTCTAGGTTCACCAGTTGCTCTTTGTTTAAATTCGTAAGCATTTATCTCGTTAACGTTGTTTATGTCACCTTCGCTTAAATCTATAGCATCTTCATAATCAGTACCACTCCAAGTAAGTAGTCCAGATATATTAGCACTACCGTTTATGTCTAGGGATGTCCCCTCTAACTCTGTACCAGTAATTTGACCTGTTGATGTTATAGGACCTGAAAATATAGCTTTATTACTATCGCTAGCATCTATTTGTAAAGCTGTACCAGTGCTTGTAATAAGTTTTAAATCATAACTATTACTACCGCCTAAACCTGATACTAAGTCTAAAGAGTATTGAGCTGCAACTCTACCTTCACCTGAACCAGCACCACCTCTTAAATACAAGGCTTGATCCGTATTAGATGCTCTTCTTATAGTTAACGCACCATTATCATCATCTGAAATTATAACTTTACCATCAATAGCGCCATCGCCGTTTATGTCTAGGCTAGTTCCTTCTAGTTCTGTACCTGTAATTTTACCAGTAGATGTTATAGCACCAGAACCTATTGTTCCTACAAAAGTTGCGTTACCACTTGTATCTAAAGTTAATTGAGCAGTACCACCTTTTTGTATTATAAAGTTGTTGGCGCCTGATCCTTCAAACGTTCTGTCTAAAATAAAGTTATGCGCTCCATTGGTATCAGAGTCTTGCACCCCTGTTATCTTTGTACTATTGTCGTCAACATAGATGAGAATGTTTTGGGCTGCATCTCTACCAACGGTAAGAGAACCTGATGAATCTCCAGTAAGAATAGTAGCATTACCATTTACGTCTAGTGTGCCGTCAACCACCAGTGTATCATCACTCTGATCCCAAAGCATTTTTTTACCAGATGTAGCTCCGTAAAATGTTACATCATAACCCGTGTTGTTTACACCTACATTCAGCGCACTTAAAATAGAAGATCCAAGAGCTAAAGTTGTGTCACTAGAACCTAGTGTCAACGTAACATTACTAGAACCATCTTCAGCTTTTATACTACCTGATTGTTCAAATAAAATATCTACACTATTTGTACCGTCCCCAATATAAACATCAGCATTTCCATCGCCTATTAATACATCTCCAACAGCGTTGCTTAGAACTAAGTCGTTACCGTCTTGTTCTATTTTACCAGCAGCAGCTCCGGCAGTGGTTTTAAACTGCACGTCATTTGCTGCTTCTAAATTTATATTACTTAAAAATTTTGGCATGTTATATTCTTCCGCTAATTCGTTTTTTTCTTGTACCAAAAGTACCTGCGCTACTATCGTAAACGTTGACCACCACTTTAGATATTGAGTCTGCCGAGGTTTTATTTGTTGTAAAACCGTGCGCTTTACTTACTGAAACTCTTATTGGTTTCATAAAGGAATCTTCACTGGCTAAATCATTATCTCTAAGTATCAAACCATAGGTTAAAAAGTAATCTCTAGGTTGCGCTGGTATTGTTAGTGACTTGGTTTGATAAGCCCCAATACATCCAGAGTCAAATTGTACTTGAGCGACCCAACCGTTAGTACCAGTATCAGAAGAAGGATCCGTAACCACAGTACTACTAGTATCAGCTTTGTACCTACCTTGTTGACCGTATGGCCCAAATTGCGCTTCTAATCTAGGGTAGTCTCCTGTGCCAATACTCGCCGCCGTGCCATCATACTCTGTTGTTACTTTAAAAGAGGCATCAAGCTTCACTACCGTTCCAGCGTGTATAAATAAAGTATCCGTAACACCTGACCCATAGGTCTCATCGTCTTGCGTCCAAAATAATCTCCACTCATTTGATTTTTCTTTGAAAACCGCCGTCTCTCCTTGCACTATTATAGGGAACGCGTCTATACCAAATCTGTTGTTTATAATCCTAACCGTAGAACTGTTGTTACTTTTAGTAGATTCAAACGTGTTGAAACTTGATCCATACTTTCTAAAAGCGTTGTTAGTATAATTTATACCATTTTGACCATCTCCGTAAATTTTTCTAGTTTGATCCCATAGGTTAGGTGTTAATCGACTATCCATTACAGTTATTAAACCAAGATCCGAGTCAAAGTAGAATATTTGTCTATACTTGTCCGCGAAAAGCCTTTTAAGAAAAGGGTTCCTAGTGGTACCCCCAAATCTGTAAGCATAGTTTTGAACTTGAGAATCCATATAGCCTACTCCAAAATCACATTGCGTATCATTTTGCCTAAGAGTATTACCAACCTTTATACCATAATCTTCACTCATTCTAGCCGTGTAATACGCTATGAAGTTATTAAAAGCATACGTAGCTTCATTGCTAATGTTATGTGAGTTAGCAACCATTGAGATATGTCCAGAGCTTTTTACGGAATAGCCTGAGCTCCACCTATAATAACCTTGCCCAGTTCCAACTATTACGCAGTTTCTATCAACATGCCCATATGGGTGTCTAATGCATAGGCTAGGGTAACTATCTCCATCTCTCGTAGAATTCGAGCATAAAGAATAAGCTGTTACAGTGCATCCGTCAACATAGTTTTCCCCAGTCTGGCTTATGCCATAACTCGTGTGAACCGTTGCGTTTGTGTGGCTAGACCCAGTGATGGTTTCCGAGTATCTACCATTATAACCAGCTATATTAACACCAGTTCTAAAATTTGTACTGTCGCCTGTGTTGTAACCTAGGTTTTTAAACCTAACATACTTAATTTTTACCCTCCTTGTGGGTGCGTTGCTAGAGGTGGGGCTAGTCCAATACTTAACATTAAAAAACACTCTAGCTGTGTCTTGATCTCCATCAGCTACTTCATCCCCATTTGCAGCGCAAGCCTTTATAACGATATCTCTAGTCATCCTTATAACATAGCAGCCTACCACCGAATCATAAACAATATCTCTATTTACGGTTATATCAGTACCATTAATAGCACTTATGGTATACAAAAGATTATGCCTCCAATGGTTGGTTTCACTACCACTTGTGTAATTAACAACCGTGTCAGATCTAGATTCTAAAGCTATTTCGTCACCTACGCTGAAGTCAGACGCGCTAGCCACACTTATAACTCTTTGTGCTTCCGATCCTGTTATAGCCGTAGTAGTTGTTGTAGCAGTTCTTCTAACATATGCATCAACATTGTGATACACATCTAGTCCAGTATCGTACACGGTAACCCCATCAACCGATCCAGTAACATTACTAGCTAAAGTTATAGTTCCACCAGATATACCAGTAACTGCAAGAGCGTTTCTATTATTACCAGTACCAAAAACCAATTTATATCCAACTCTAAATTGTTTTGCCTCATTGATGTCAACCAGTATGGTTGCTCCACTGCTGCTAATTACGGTTGCTGTTGGGCCTGTAAACTTTCTTACGTATATTCTTTTATTGTCACTGTCTATGTCATGTACTTTAAAGCACTCGTCTGCGTTTCTAGTGTAATGTATCTCTCTCTCGTAAACAGAAATTAAATCCCCAGCTGCAAAATTTGTAATACTGTCAACAGTAAGATAAACATCCTCGTAATCGCCAGCCGCGCTTAGCTGTGTGACCAACGTAGGTTCGCCCCCTTGTATGTCGACTCCACACCACTTCCTTGCGTCAACCTGTATCCCATGCTGAGCGTTGTTGTTTCCAGATATTTTAATTTCAGTACCTCCAACCATACTCAGTAAAGAACCTGAAGCCGCTGTTCCTTCCACAAACTCACCTGTAGCTGTAGCGTTATGACTAGTGTTTTTAACAGTCATCCTACCATTCAAGTGCATCTTACCACCATCAGCGAAGTGTAAGTTACCATCAATAGTTACATTGTCTGTTATAGCAGCTTGAATATCTGTACTTAGCGTAACCTTATGTCCGTGCGCAATTACAACAAGATCGTTGTTAGCTGGAACTGCTCCACCAACCCATGTACCTGTAGCGTGCCAATCACCTGTCTGTGTGCTAGTTATCGTTGCCATCAAATTCTATTTCTTCAAATTGAGTCTGGTAAGCTGATACGTTTAAAGGTATTTCAAACTGAAGCTGATCATCAGTATCTACTAATTGAGCGATAGTCGCCTCCATAGTCGACTCATCGTCAGTTATAACCAACTGTCTAGTAGATTTATCGTAGTTAATTTTTATTATCATTATATTAAATTAAATTGCTATTAAGTGTATGCTACTGTTGGAGCTACTGTTGCACCTTTAACGCTTGTTATTAAGCAGTTTATATCATTAGGAGGAGCGGTGGCCCCAAATTGTATACTTATAACGGACGTGCTCGCTGTCGATAGGTTATCCGTGGTTCTATATACGTCGGCATAAACCGTTCGCTCAGTAACGATGTCATACATTTCAACTATCACATCAGCTGTATCTAGGTTGTGGGTAATAGTAACGATGTGATCATCTGTCAAAGACGAAACATCTATAACACCTATAACTGATTTAGCGGCTAAGGTGTCAGGTGTGACAACCTTGGCGGTTTCTTCACCAGTCTGAATGTCACCAGCAGAAGCGTAAGCAACTCCAAGAGCTGTTCTTGCGTCAGAAGCACTAGAAGATCCAGTACCACCGTTTGCTACAGATAAATCTGCGCCATCCCAATGGGCGTTGTTCACCTTAACGTCTGTAGGTAGAGTACCTCCAGCTATTTTTCCTACGGCAATAGCACCATCAGGTATTGTAAGCGAAGCAGCTTCTAATCCATCAACTTTTAAGTCTTCGTAGTTAGAACCAAGTTTCATCTCAAACTTAGGTCCAGTTGTGCTATAAGTAAAAGTCGCATCACTACCGTTACCACCTTCTAAAGTAATACCAGCGCCATTTATAACAGCATTAGTAGAATTCCCACTTGAAAGTATTATGTTGTTGTCTTCAACCGTAAGATCAGCTGTGTTTAAAGTTGTTGTTGTGCCTGACACAATTAAGTCACCAGTTACAGTTAAATCGTTACCTATAGTAACAACATCATCTGCATCACCAATTGTAACAGCGTTAGAACCAAAACCACCAGCTAAAGCTGTTTTTAAGTTTGCTACAGATACGTCATCATTTACATTTGTAATAGCACCTGTTGCCGCTCCTAAATACCCCCATTGTGTTGCGGATATTGTAGTTGATCCAATGTTCTCTAGTTGAGCGCCTTCAACAGCTGTTAAGTTGGATATTTCAGTAACTTGAGATGCGGCTATTGTTTTATTTGTTAATGTTTGTGAACCAGATAATGTAGCAACTGTAGCGTCAATTGCTATATCATTAGCGTTAGCCGTTATACCAGTACCACCAACAACGTTTAGGGTTAAAGCGCCTGATGTTCCACCACCAGTCATACCATCACCGGCTGTTACCGCTGTTATATCACCCGCACCAGTATTTATAGCTACCCACTCGTTACTATTCTTAAGATATACCAGCTCATCCGTAGAGTTATAGTATATCTGGCCTTCAACACCAGTGGGCTCATTTGCTAGTTTGTGTACAACTACGTTTTGTAATTGATTTGTTGATAAATCAATATTGCTTAAAAATTTAGCCATTGTGTTTTAGTTTAAATATGCTTTCCCATCTACCGCTATAGCGCTGCTGTTTGAGAAAAAAGTTATTGTTAGTTGGTTTATTGAGTTATACACCACCTCCCCTCTTACTACAGACCCTCCAGTATCTACAACGGTGACAGAAGGGTATGAGTTTAAACTGTGAGTTATAACCCACGTGTCGGCGGCATTAGCCTTAGTGTATGTAAAAGTACGGTTAGTCCATGTAACCACGCTTCCAGTTGTAGTAAGCACTTGGCCCACAGTCCCAGCCGCCCCAGTAGAGTCAATGATCTTTTTATCGACAGAGACATCCTCTCTTAAAAGAGTTTTTACGTCATGCACATGAGCTCCAACCCACTTCATTATTTAATGATCTTTTTAGTGATTACGCGGTTGTTGTACATTATACGTATTGTATATATCCCTGAGGTCCATAGGGACGCGTTTAAGACATTTGTATTTATTTCTGATATGATAAGACGTCCTGTAGAATCGAACACGTCTAGATCAACGTTTTTGTTTATATTTAACACGTCTCCAACTGGATTAGGATAGACTACTAAATCATCTCCAGATAGTATAGCTTCAATACCTGTAGCAGAGCAGTAGTCAAAAGTCTCTTGACATGTATTATCCCACTCCTCTTCACAGCAATATGGATCAGCTTGAATAACCCAAGCGAAACACATATCATTGAGCCAATAACCATCGCCATATGGCTCACCTAAACCAGTGACACATCCTACCGCCTCATACAGACAGACTTCCGGATCAGGCATATTAACCGCCGTATCATAGTTGTAAGCTTCGGGGTCCGCGCATCCTTCCAAGACTTCAATACAAGAACCGTTGTCAGAGTTAGCCAACGGATCGTAATTAAAGGCATTACTATCAGTACAACCATAAGCGTAAGGAATACAACCACCGTTTTCTGTGTTAGCTTCTGAATCATAGTTATATTGTGTTGGGTCCATACAGCCAAATATAAACGGTTCGCAATCACCTACATCAGTTGCTAGAACATTATAATTAAATGCTGTTGGATCCATGCATCCAACTACTTCGAGTTCGTCACAAACACCATCATTGTCTATATCATTATTACAAGCATTATCACAATCATAATACTGCACGGAGAAAAAACAACCTTCGTCTACATTAGCTTCATTATTGTAATTACAAGCTAAATCATCCGTACAACCTACAACGGGTAATACGCAGTAGTCAGAACAAACAGGCGTACCATTATATATGTAAGGAAACTTTTTCAACGGATCAGTCCAAGGATTAGTACCGCTTTCTAACACTACTCCATTAGGACCTTCAACTCTAAACCCACACTGAGCCGCTGTTGTTTCAGCGTTGCCACCCGTAAAAAAGTAAACACTTATGTCTTCATTAGAGTTTAAGGTTAAGTTAAACTCCTCTTCATATCCATCATTAGGACCCATTTGATACGGGCCGTATAGATTGCTACCTTGTTTTAAACCTAACCAACTTCCAAACCAACCGTCTGCTCCTCCGTCTGTGATCACAAGTGAGTAATCACACGATGCTTCAGTTTCTATAGTATTAGCAGTGGGGTTGTAGTTCAATGCTTCTTCTTGTGTACACCCTAAAACAACCTCAGTTAAGCAACTATTGTCATCTATTAAAGCTTCTGGATTATACTCTATGTAATTTGAATCTGTACAGCCTTGAGGTATTATAGGTATGCAAGGTGGGACTATATATGGTCCTGAAGATGCTGTGTCAAATAGCTCAACGCCACCTATAAAAAGTATGTCTTCACCGCACAAAGTTCTAACATCGAAGTAACCATCTACCCCTCCCCAACAAGTACCGCATAATCCGTCCCCGTAAGAGTCGTATATGCTAGCCACTAAAGTATCACCTACTCCAACGCATACGTATGTTGGTGAAGTAACCCCTGTCGTAGTGTAACCCTCACCCGAAGCCACAACTTCTCCATTAGCTGTTATATCCCAGCTTGTTTCAGACGGGTAGCTATCAGGTGTAATTAAAGCTATAATATTTGTTTGGCCAGGTCCGCAAGGCATAGGCGGAAACACACACGGTGCTTGATCATTAGCCCATGGATTGAAGTTTAAAGCACCTACGTCCATACACCCAGTTATAGGTGGCTCGCAATACGGAACTTCAAAAAATGTTGTGGTTGAAGGACCTGCAAACTCATAATCGTATATTTCTAACCCACAAGAGTTAGTTAAAGAATACCAGCCGTTTCCAAAATCACAACATATACCATCTCCAAAAGAGTCGTATATAACAAAGTTATAATCTCCTGAGTCAAGAGGTACTACAACTTCTTGTAAAGAGTTACTAACGTACGGAGGGCTAACCGCTACAATTTCCGCGTCTTCGTATATCTCCCAAGAAGTCTCTCCTCCGTAGTCATCTGTCTGTACAGACACTTTCACCCAACTATCTTGGCTAAAAATTGTTAACGGTAATAAGAATAATGCTAGTAAAAAACTTCTCATGTTAAAAATCGCTATAAATTACTTCATCAATAACTGATTGAACTTGCTTTCTAGTGGCTTCCAACTGCATCATAATGTTAGCTTGAAACCTCTCTACTTCTTTCCCGTTGAAAACTATAATAGTAGGTACAACTACTATACCGTAATCAGATTGATAAGTACCTTCATCTATGCTAACGTTCATTACATCGCAGTCTGTTAACTCTTCAAGGTAATCTACATTATTGCTCGTGTTCCAACTAGCATTAAACTGTACAACGCAAATATCACTACCGCATAGGTTTTGTCCAAAAGCACTGCCGCTTAACAATGCCCCTAGCATAATTAAAGCATACACCACTACTGTTCTAAAATTCATTGAATTCTCCATTATATTTTACTTTAATTCATCAATCTTTCTCTCTATATTATCTAGATCCTTTTTTATTTCCTTAACATCCTCTTGAGTACTCATGATAGTCTGACGCACTAACTTGTCTTTCATATCAAACTCCATGCGCGATATCTCTGGTGGCTGAGGCTCAGGTAGTTCCTTAGCTAAAGCTATGTCAGCTTGTAACGTAAAATACATACCTATTAAAGCAGCTAAACCTGCACCCGCTATTCCGATTGTTTTGAGGTCTAGTGTTACTTTAGTATCCTCACCTATTTGTTTTGCCATTTTATTTTAACTTACATTTTTACACAGTTGTCCACTGTCTTACCACCTTTCTTTTTTGTTCCTTGTAACTTGTAACCTTCCCAGCAAGCTTTACCATCTAGTCCTTTTTTCTTTTTCATAGGGCTATCTTCCATCTCATCGATGTGCTTGTTTATTGTTTTAGCTTGTTTACCGTGAGCAACAACCGCTGAGTTAAGTTGTTTCACAACCTCTTTGAGGTTTTTGTATTTCATTTTAAATGCCATGGCTATTTATTTAACAGTTCCACCTACGTCTAGCGGCTAAACCTCTTTTACCTTTCCAACCTTTTGATCTTGCGCAAAATGATTTTCTACGTTTTGCTTTCTTGCTATTAGGATCTAATTTTGAAGGCGCGGTAGTTACAGCTGTTTGTAACTCACTACCTGGATTATTTCTTTTGTATTCATCAACACCTTTCTGAGTCATACCACCACCAGCTGCACCACCTGTTCCAGTTGGGTTAGCTTTGTTAAAATTTTTACCCGGACCTATAGTTCTGCGTGGGTCAGCTTTTTTCAGCGGCGAATTAAATCCCTTGCCTATGCCTTCAGCTCTACGTCTACCACATGATGTTACTGGAAAAGGGTTATTTTTTTGAGTATAAGCCATATCTTAAAAGATTACATAGTTTACTCCACACTTAAAGTTGTACCACTCTCTATTCCAGTACTTGTTATACTTACCTTCTAAGAATAATCCTAAGTGTTTATTTAATCTATATCCAAATATCATACCACCCGAGTAATCAAGCCATTGACCTCCTACAGAGTTGTGATACATAAACTCGTTACCACTATCCACGTGGTATGGCATAACGTTTCCCCAAGCGTGTAGCCAGAAGTCATCTGTGTAGTGGTAGAAATCAAACCCAGCAACAACAGAGTGTTGTATTAATTTATTTAACTCACCGCGTTTTCTTTCAGCGTAGTCTGATATAACTTCAGGTATAACAACCGCTTCCCATACTTCGGTACTTGTAGCAACAAGCTCTCCTTCTGGTGAGAAGTACTCCGCGTTAGGTACGTCTACCGTGTATCCCTCTTGTAAAGCTAAGTACGTGTAGTGTATATCGTTGTTATCAAGTAACCATTCATCTAAAGGATTATAGCCATACGGCTCAGAAGCTCGCTGCGCTAAACCTAGGTTAAACGAAAACTTTTTTCCTAGTTTCAATCTATATCTTTGTGACGCCTCAAAGTAAGATATGTCTGCAAAGCCGTCTTGTAAGTACTCTCCTTTAACAATATAATTATCTCCTACATATCTTAAGAAATGGTTTTGATCAAGAAACTCTTGACCCATTTGTCTTTTGTATTTAACCTCAGCTAGAAACTCTAAGCCGTTACGCTTACCTATATTAGCTCCGTCTGACCAAGACTCTTCAGTTCCGTCATAAAAAACATTAGCTCTATTTTCATAACCAAATCTAGCTATCTTGCGAATACCCATTGTTAGACTGTAGTCATAAGGAGTCTCTATGTCAGTAGAGTTTAATCCATCACCTACAGACCATACTGTTTGATCAGCAATAGAGTTACCTCCGTTTACAGCCGAATAAAAAGTAGCGAACTTAAAAGCTTTTTTAAACCCTTGAGCGTGAACACAGCTATATGATAACAGCAGGGTAATTAATAAAGTTAGTCGTGATAGTAACATTTTCCAGATTTATTTGTTGTTTGCATTTTACACCTGTCTCCGTTAGATTTAACGTGAGAACACTGTTTCTTTTCTCCATCAGCTCTCTGCGGTGCGCCTTCGTGTATCGTACAGAAGTTACCTCCACCTTTAACTTTGTTACCACACCTACTTCCTGATCTACTTACAGCAGCACATTTTATGTCTTCTTTACCATCTGCTCTTTCTTCATCCTGCTCTAACAAGTTGCTTTCTATAACCGCCTCTTCTTCAGCTTGTCTTTCAGCGTCTTTAGCTCTCTTCTTCATCTCCTTTCTTTCCTCTGCTTCAGTTGCTTTAATCTCTTTTACCTCGCCTTTAGCTGCTACCACGTCTTGGTTTTTGATCCCAAAGTTCCATTTGCTCCAACCTAGGAACATAGCTATTCTTTGCCACATTTCATTATCTGCGTTTAATGATTCTGATATATTTTGATATTTATTGTACAACCTGCTAAGCGGTAAATTCGTAACAGCTTCTGTTGCACTAAATGCAGCGTCGTAAACTGGGTTGTCAATATCTGTTTTTGACATGTGAGCTATAACATCTCTATTAAAATCCCATGTCTGCGAAGCACTGTAAAGCTTTCTAGCTTTAATACCTATCGGTGGAGATATATTAAGAGCCTCAATCAGAGTGTTAGCGTGGTTAGCTTGAGACAACCAATTATCATCTTGCTCTTTCTCTTCCTCCTTCATGAACTTAAGTATAACGTTCTTTACTGTAGCGACTATAGCACCACCCATACCTGAACCGCGTAGCAAGGTGTCTACCATACCGTTCGCAACCCTTTCTTTTTTCTTATCCGTTAGTTGATCTTCTTCATCATCGCTAAATAGAGCTGCAAATAAAGCTGACTGTAACCCGTAGAATATTAAGTTCTGAATACCACCGTAGTATACAATCCTAGATATATTAGCTTTAGCATCTCCTCTCCCGTTAACTAAATCTTGCGCAGCTTTTTTAATCAACCTGTTATACTGCATAGGTGTATTTTGGAAAGCTAGTATAAACTTACCGAGTGGTGAAGCTTGTTGTTGAGAGATTTTATCTTCTCTTGTAGACTGCTGAGTTTCCTCCGCTATCTCCATCATATCTTCAAATGCTTTAGTCTCCGCGTCAGCCTGAGTCATACCGTCTTTCAAGTACGTCTTGATTCTATTTCTATAGAACGTAGCACCACCTGTTGCAATAGCAAAACTATCCGCGATCTGCGTAGGTGTAAAACCAAGTTGCAACAAATAAGCTGTTGCTGCTTTGGCTTTATTCTTTGAGTCTTTTATTTGAGCTAGTAACTCAGCTGCGTTAACGTCTGTCTGAATACCAGATCTCCTTTGCTTTAAAAACGGAGAGTTAAATATCATAGATACATCACCCCAGTATTGCTTCTGGTTAGCGAACGCGCTCGCTGCTGCAACCATGTTGTTATCACTCCAGTTAACAAAGTTAACATTAGAGATCATCTGTAGCATAGCTGATCTAGCATTTAAGAACATAGTGGTACCTATAGAACCATGTATCCAATTTGTAAAGTTATTAAGCAGTCTTCCCGATCCACGAGATTTATTACCACCAAACTCCATGCGGTATAGGCTATCCTCTAAGGCTTCTCTAAAGTTAGAACCATATACGGCCTCTATTTTGTTTAGATTAGCTTCGGTAAACAGTATATCCTTATTCTCTTTCCACTGCTGTAGGTATGTGCCTCTAGCCACGTCTAAAGCTTCTTTCAAATCTAAAGCTATATTACCTCCAAGCCAGTGGTTATCAGGTTCTACCATACCACCTGGTGTATTACCAATAGAATTTACACCTTGAGCGAAAGCGTTTAAGCTAGCGTCATTTTCAACCGCGTTAATAAGGGTCTGCTTATCTGTTTCAGATAAACCAGGGATATCAAATCCAGCTTTAGCCCAGTTGTATACCCTTATAGCGTCTTCATGTGTGTACTCCGTTCCAGGTATATTTTTACCAAGCTTCTTCCTAACTTCTGGCATAGCTTTTCTAAGCTCTTTCATATCGTTAGCAACGGTTTGCTTTACCCTGTTAAGATGTCTTACACCTTTAGAGAACGGATCAAATAAGTTTTCCTTGAAAAACTGGTGATGCTTTTCTCCTTGCTTGCCTTTACCCATAAAGGCATACATTAATCCAGCAAAGTCATCCGCTGAAGGTGGTACAAAAAATTTAAACTTACCTTTGTTCTTACCTCTCTTTCTAGCTTTAACCGCTGAGAATACTTTTCTACGGTCAACACCTTTGCTCTGCTCTAACATTGTGTTTAAGTCAGAGCTAAGATCAGTCTCTCCTTCAGATATGATTTCACTCATAACTCTAGGTCCGGATCTACTAAACTTTAATCTCGCTTGCTGAACTTTACCTTTTACGTCAAACTGATCAAGCATATCTTTAACAGCTTTCACATTTTGTATAGCGTCATCCGCAAAGTAAAAATCATTGTAACCCTCACCTACCTTTTCCGCTATCCAGTTAGCTTTAGCCGAAGCCTCTGACTTACCTAAACCTGTAATATTCTTAAGCGGTATTTTCAAACCTTGAGCGTCTAAGAACTGCTTAATAGCTTTAGCTGAATCTGGCGATCTAGCAGTAAGGATAAACATGTTCTCTGTTCCAAATTTCTCAGAGAGCTTCATGGCTTTATTAAATAACGGCGCTGTCTTACCATCAACAACTTTATTGAATTCAGAGAAGTTAAACTCAACTCCTTCAGCCAGTAAATCTTCACCAGCTTTAGCAAACTGCTCAGCGTTTAATACACCTTGAACCACTTGAACCTTACGTGGATTTGACATAAGACCGCCGCTTCTAGCTTGGTGTCTGGTTTTCTTTAAGAACTCCTTGAAATCCATCTCAGGGTTCGCAACACTCCCGCTACCCATAGGTTTACCATCTATGTCTAACACTTTGATCAATCCGTAACCTCTACCGCGCGTACTCTTGTCTCTATTAAGCCACATTACTCTAGTGCCTTCCGGACCAGTTAGCGTAGCGTAAAAATCCTCTGGATTCAACTCGAAGTTCAAGCCTTTAGCGCTGGGTGTTGTAAACCAAACATTAGACTTAGTTGTAGCTAATGTATCATCAAAGTCTAAAACTGTAATGCCTTTAGGTTTAGTGCTAGAGCGAGACGCCTTGATAGCATTGTCCATAACCTTAGAGTCTTTAGATCTCGCGTTTATATCACGGATGCTAAAGTCTATATTAGCCGCAGCTTCACCATACACTTTGCCTTTGTCTTTTGGATTAAGGCTCTCTATAGCATACAAGTCAGGATGACCAAATGTAGACATGTTATAGTAGCGTTGAGTAGAGCTATTTCCAACTATGTAACCCATAGGCATGACTTGAGTGAGTTTAACTTCATCAAGAATATTATCCATTGTGACAGGTATAACAGCCACAGTGTACTCTTTAAACAACGCGTCAAGATTAACGTTACCATCGTTCATGTATGCGTCCGTCAATTGCATAACCATGTAGTTAGTAGGTATCATGTGCTCATACCTAAACTCACCTTTGTATTTCTTTCCAACCTTGTCTTTGAACATATAGCCTAAGTTAGCCGCTCTCTTTAGCGGTGACTGCATGTTGCTAGCCATGCTCATCATCATCATACCAAAGTCTTCTTTATCTAATGCTCCATTTTCAATTTGATCTTTGTAATGTTGAGCTATCTCTCTCACAACCAGCTCAGATGTGTCCGCTTGTTTTTTTCTTCCAACGTAATCTTTGTCAGCTCTTGCCGCTTTAGATGTTTCAGCTAAAAGACTAGTGTCTATTTTAACGCCGTCGATAGTTTGTATCTTCTTAAGATTTCCCGCTTCGGTAAGTTGCACGTCATCCCCAAAAACCTCTTTTAAAACCGACTTATTGAAATCCTTTTTACCTTCAAAAAACTGATATCTTTGAGTACCATCACCAGTGTTGTTAACGTCAACTGCAACTCCGTTTTTAACTACAAAGTTTCCTCTACCGATCTTGGAACTAGTAGCGTACATACCACTAGCATGCACAAGCATTATTAAAGCTTCAGCTTTCCCGTATTTTTCAACTAACTTATTAGCCACAGTAACAGCCTCAGCGCGGCCTGTGTTTATCTTGTCTACGTTATCAAAGCTTTTTGCTAACCTCAAGGTTTTACCGTCCTCGTCTTTTAATTCCAAGAACTCCGCTAGATTTAATGATAATTCCGCGGCTTTTATGTTGTCAGTTAAGTATTCATTTAAAGCTTGCTCTGGTTTTGTGTTAAGATTTGCGTGGCGTTTCTCTATAGCGCCATACCTGTCAACCATTTTAGCAATATCTTTAGCAAGAGCAGTGGCCTTGCTTCTTGTGTAGTGCTTACCGTAAACATCTTTAACAACTTGAACCACGGCACTCTCGTCGTTGGGGTTAACTTTTTTAAGAGCCTCGCTTAAAATAGGGAGATTGTTGTAAAAAGTTTTTCTTTCAAGTGGAGCGAGCTTTCTTACGGACTTACTAAACTTAATACCCGGGTCCCTATCTATTTGTTTGCCTATGATAGACACTTCGTTTTCAGCCTGAACTTGCCCTGTTAAATCTAATATGTCTGATCTACGGTTAGAAACTTCAGGAGTTTGAATCGTCTCCATAGTCGCGTCAAACCCAAGCTCAACACCCATCTCCATAGCTAACTTATCTTTCCTAGTGCCAAGGGTAGACGCACCTACTTTATACCCAAGAGTGTTGTCCATGTTCTGACCTCTGAAATAGGCCATAACTTTTTTAGAACCAGGGTAAGGTAGTTTAGTAATTAAAGTTGGACCAGATAGTCTGTTGGTATCTTTAGGTAGTAAACCATCACTGATTAACTTGTCAACCTCAGTAGGCTTAGTTATCCTCTCTGACTTAGTAAATATCCTTTTAGCTGGATCTATATTACGCTCCATCTGTAACAATGTTTCTTTTGGAAGAAACTTGAATACAGTAGGGAAGCTCTCAGTTAGGAAGGTATCGTACGCAGCGCCTTTACCTATCATATCTTGGATAGGTTTCTTGAGCTCAGTCCTATAGGCTTTCTGTAACGCGGCTTTAAATTTTTTAGAGTTTACATCAGGTAGCTTTGTGCCAAACGTTTTCATAACAGCGTTACGAACTTTGTCCATCATAGGTTTTTCTAAACCTAGTTCAGTTCTAAGACCTGAGTACTTATCTGATTCAGACTTACCTTGCTCAGCTAGTTTAGCCCGACGAGATTGAGCTTGCATAGACATGTCTTGCTCTTCAAACGACGTTACACCAGCATCAGTATCTGCTTCTACTTGTATTACTGGAGCACCCTCAGCTGTCTTAGCGTCGATGTCTTTCGCGCCTTTCATAGCTTCGTCAACCTTGTACTCTTTATTATATACGTTACCAGCTTTGTTTCCTATCTGGCTATTTATATAAGCAAATAGATTATCGTTCTGCTCTGGCTTAAACCTTTTAATGTGCGGCGTTATCTCAGAGTAAACCTTTTCAACAAAGTCTCTTGGTACAGGTTTAACTTTATACTTAGAGGCTATAAGAGCATCGAAGTAACCATTATCCTTCATGTCTTTTATAGCGGCATCAGCTCCACCTCTTCTCCAGGATTTATTTGTATTTTTAGTCCCTAGATCTTTAACGCTTTTAGCAGCAGCTTTCCTTTGATCAGAAGTCATAGAGTAAGTTATGTCACCTGACTCAGTCACCTCTCCCTCACCTTTAGTGGCTTTTACTATCTTACTACTTAAAGCTCCTTTGTGAATACTCTTATTGTACTCTCTTAAGAAACGATATACGTCTTTACCTGTTTTAAATTTAATCTTATTGAAACCTGCTTTCTTGAACAGACCCATTTCGTTGAACGCATCTCTTATCTTATCGAAAACAGTCTCTTCATACTTAATCTCTCCCTTACCTATAGCATCTGAAACAAGAGTTAGATATTCATCTGGATTCTTCTCCATATACTCAGGTGAATAGTTATCATCTATTCTTTGCTGTACAACAGACCATTGACTACCAATCTCTTTTTTTAACTGCGATATAACTTTTGTTGAGAGATCAGTGTTAACATTCATGGCTTTCTTAAGTATACCATGCAAAAGCTCATGACTACCAACTGTTACGGCTCCTGTTTCAGCAGCTACCGCTCTGTTTATAACTATGTTATTACCATCGATAAATCCATCTGACGAAGCTGCTTCTTCCCCGTATTTCTCTCTAATCTGTTCAACGCTCATCTCGTCGTTAACCTCTAACCCATACAGAGCGCTGTGCTTTTTAGCAAACTCTATGTTCTCTTCAAACTGCTGATCAGGAGACTTTAAAGGCATAGTTGTTTCGCTATACTTTATGTCCGCTACATTAGGATCATATTGAGAAAGCATATCTGCTTTTGTGGCGTTGTTAGCCATCATCTTCTTAGTAAGCCTATCTTCTATAGCCTCTTTTTCAGTCTCAGATAAAGTGTCATCGTTTTTAACAGACTCCCATTGAGCTTGTATTTTTCTCTTACCTCTTTCTAATCCAAGAAGCTTCTTCTTATCGTTCTCAGTTAGAATGTCAACCCTCTTAATGTCTCGCTCCAACATCTCTGTTGTCTCAGCCGTGAGCTCTGCTATCTCTGTTTGGATAACATCTTGAGCATCTTCTGATAACTCATGGTCTTTATTAAGTAAAGACTCAGATAACTCGTTTATCCTAGTCAGGTTAGCCTCTCTAATAGCGTCTGTGTCTGGCGATCTAAAAGCGTTCATAGCGTGGTTAGCTACAACGGGCGATTTTAAAGCCCCACTCATCATAACGCCACTCACAAACGATTCTTCTACCCCATCCCAAAATCCAGCTTCTCTGTTTCCAGACCATATGTCCATTAGGTTGCCGGAAATTGTAGCCACGGCCTCTGATCCACCTTCTTCAAGAAGGTCTTTCCCAGTGGCCCTAAGAGCTTTAGCAGAAAACACATTCTTAGTGAGATAATCAGTAACACCTGCCCTCACGCCTTTGCTTTTGATCATGCCTTTGAACACGCCTTTAGCCGTGTTAACTTGGCCTAATGTTATTTTCTCAGACAAAGCCTCAGCGGCTCCAGATACGGTTGCGTTTAAGAACATTTCTCCAAAAGAGTAATTGTTACCATACAATCCCCCGGATTCAGCATGTAATTTGTTTTGCGCTTTTAAGTCTAAATACTTTTGCCCTGTAGACGTTATACCCATAGCGTATAACGATGCGCCACCCGTAGTTGCCATTAGAGCTAAGTTAGGAACTTGGCCTGCCATCATAACAGCAAACCACTCACCAAAGTCCCCTACGTTATCTATATCATCATACTGCATGTGATACATGTTATCGCTCAATTCAGCTTGATAAGCGTCTACAGCTGCGTGCGCTTTTTCCATCGCAGATGGATTGTCATCTCCGGAATCTTCGTAAGCCGCTAGCATACCCCGCATAACTGGATCGCCACTTGCTATGATACCTTGCTTAGCAAGATCTACGACCATTTCCCCGGCAGCAACTCCTCCTTGGACTAAATCAATAGCGGCGTTGCCTAGAGATATACCCATTCTGTTAGCTAAACTATAGTCCAAGCCAACGAGCTGAGTGTACGATCCAACGTCTTCTATGTCTACTTGAATATCACCGATCTTTTCGCTTGCTTTTACGGCTGCGTCAGTTATTAGTTCATAGTTTCTCTGCTTGCTGCTGTAGTTAGCTACTAGTTTTTCATGCCCAGCTATTATATTAGCTATCTCACTTTTAGCTGTATCAACCTCCTCCTGGGTTTTAAACTCCCTGCCTTTTATAGCGTCTATCTTACCCTGAGCATCGTAATTCTTTAATGCTTCACCAGACGCTTCAAACAGCTCTTTAATAGCCGTATGCTTTTCTTTTATAACCTCATATTCCCCAAGCGTTGCTTTCTGCTTTTTATTTAGCTTCTCTAGCTTTTCTTTACCAATAGCCTCTAACACATCTTGGTCAAAATCACCGATTTTACCTGTACCCCATTTGCTCGCTTTATCCGCTACTCGTTTAGCAAGTAAATCAGCTTCTTGATTGTAAGCGTGTATATCAATAGCTTTTCTTTTGACTTGCTCGTCATTCATAGCTAAAGCGTTTAGCTCGGCTGGTATGCCCCACTCTCTGTCGTCTTCAGTTATTTGGTAGTCCTCCTTCTCTTTATCTGAGTATGGGGTTCCGTCGTCATGCTGCAGGTTCTCTCGAAAATTAGTCTCAGCTACCGTGGCCCTAGCCTGATTCAGTGCGCTACTTGATTCCCTCAGTGCAGCGTCTGTTTTAAAAACGTCAGGTCCGCCGGGCGTAGTGTTTAAACGCTTGTATTCACCAACAGTAAGGTCACTTTCCTGCTGAGAATCCTCTTCAACTTCCTTAGTGGCCTTGGCTAAAGCGTCTTCTCTTTCTTTGGCCGTTATCTTTACCCCCTCTAAACTCTTTTCCCAATCAGCAAGTTGATCAACCGCTCTACCTCGCATCCACGCATCCATATCCTCCTTGGCATCCTCATCACGCAAGTCAAATGTTTTTTTGTTGCCGTCTTTATCTACGACGATTATATTCTCCTTGTCGCCTCCAAAAAACTCAGTGTCATACTCTGACGCTATATCAAAGCCATAGCGAGCATACTTATCGTTTAAGATCTTACCAGCGTTTTCAACCTTTGGAAACTCTATGAGGGACACTTCGGGCATGCCTTCCGTAGAACTAGAGTCGTCCTCTGGTTTACTACCACTAGTCTTTATAGACTTAGCTAGCTTTTCCTCTTTTTCTATTTGATCATCGTGCTCTTCGTTCTCCCCTGGCACTACGGTGTTCCTGTCGACTCCCTGGTTATCCCAATAGTTAGTGTCTATAGATACAGCCGTGATATCCTTCGCTGAAGCATCTGCAACGGTGAGAGCTACGCGCTCTTCTTTAGGTTGGCTTTCATCTTTAACTTCAGCAACCTCAAACTCAGGAAACTTAGAGTTGACTACAGAGTAGTCATAGTTGTACTCTTCAGCGGTAGCAACATAATCCTTCAATACTTGAAGATCGTAATCTTTAAGTTCTGGGAATTTAGATACTACAGTATCCCAATCATAGCCATCACTCTGAGCGGTGGCTACGAGATCTTTTAATAATTGCTCATTCATTGTCTTGCGCTTCCACCAGAGTTATTAGCTGCAGTTTCTTTATTGTACTCTTTCAAAGCTGTTTGATATATATTCATATCCTTTTTAGTCTGCCAGTCAGCGGCTACTTCGGCTAGTAAATCAGTGTCATTTTTTAAAGCCTCTAAAAGTATTTTCAAGTTCTCTTTGCTTAGCTCGCTAGATTCTATAAAACCAGTATCATCGAGGCCTGTCATTTTCTCTAATGCTTTTTTATCTTTCAATTCTATCTTAAAATCAATACCTCCTTGTGTCGCAGATAGAGCTGCTTCTAAGTCGTCTTTCAAAGAAGTCTCTCCGTACCAAGCGTCTTCAAGAACAGATGTAGCTTTTGCTTTGCTTCCTCGAAGTTCTTTAGCTAGAGCCTTATGGTGAACATGGTAAGTACCTCTTTCACTAAAATGCTTACCTGTAGAACCAAGGTCATGAGCTTGGATAGAATAACCCATTGCACTTTCTTTTCTGACAACAGGACTCATTCCACCTGTTAAAATCTCCTCTGCTCTTCTACGCGAAACCTCCCCAACACCTGGAACATTGAAAACCATTTCACCTTTATTTGGTCCGTCTTTAGCTACATAAACATCCGCAGATCCATCTAAAGTATATAGAGCATCTAGTATATCCCTATTCTCCGCGGCTTCAGGTGATTCTCCTTCAACAGCTTTCCCCCATCCATACTCTTTATGAATTTTATACCCTGTCTCCATAAGGGTTTTCCAAGACTGTAATTGTTGACTCCTCTCTCCTTGATCTTTCAATAACTTCTGCTGGGTTTTTTTGTCACCTGTTCTAACAGCTTCTAGGTATTCCGCTTGATATCCTTTTTCTAAATCAGAAAATTGATCAAATAAATTTGCGTTCGCCCAAGAACCTTTGTCACCCATACCTTCTAAACCTGCATCCCAAGCTCGCTCTCTAGTTTCTGTATCCTCTTGTTTCTCCGCAATCTGATCTGTTACATCCGTAGCTATATTACTTACCTCACCCGCTATAGCAGCGTTAGTCAAATGTTGACGCGCGGTTTTACCAGATTTGGTATTCACTGGGTCAACCCCAGCTTCATATACTCTTTGTTGTGTTGCTCGTGACAACCTATAATTAGGTGCCGATGTTCCTTCTGCCATGATATTTAGTTATTCAAAGTTTAACCTCTTGAATCCAACCAGTCTTGGTATCCAAGATTAGTGCCCGAGCTTGCCCACTCATCTTCTAGTACTCCAGGGTCAATATTATCACTACCTCCTCCACCCCATCCAGCGGCTTGTCCCGCGAAACTAGTTAACCCACTAGCTGCATCACCTATACCAGCCATCATCTGAGCGTTACCCGCAGCTTGCATAGCTTGAGCGTTCGTCACATCACCCGCGGACATACCCATTAAAGTATCTATCTTACCCATCTGCATGTTTCTACTCATAAGATCACCCTCTCTTTCTAGTCCTTGTATTCTACTAGCCTCCCCTCGTTCTAACTTCTGATTCTGAGCTTCTTGAGCTCCAATAGAAGCTGAAGCTCTTTGAGCTTGTAAAGAACCTTGGTTAGCTAAACTCTGTGCTAAAGCCGCTATACCAGACGAACCAGCTGCACCACGCATTTGACCCATGATATTAGCTTGACTCTGCATAGCTTGTTGTTTTTCAAACTCCGCTTGCTGTTGGTTGATAGTTAAGTCTTCCATAGTATTCTCCATATTGAGATATGGATTACTAGTATCTAAAGCTTCAAAAGCTTTCTTATGCTTCTCCATCTCCGCCCTAGCTTTCTCAGCCTCATCAGCAGCAGCGTCAGCAGCTTTTTTACCCTGCACAGCTTTATAAATACCCATGCCAGTGGATACAACAGCGGACGCAGCCATCACAAAACTCATAGTCTATTTATTTTTAATGTATTCTTCATACTCTTTATAATTTATTGCTACGATATCTCTCTCTAGTTTTTCAACATCTTCTGTGTTGCTAGGATTTTTATGGGTGTTATACCATATAGAGTCTTCGTGCGCGTATAATACTCTTTTAATTCCAGGCGTGGAGACGATAAAACAAGGCGCGATATGATCTATTGTCTCCTCTTCGTTTATAACTGTGATCTTACCAGTAAGCAAAAAACACATGTGTAGATGTTTATGTATAGCACCAACAACTACAGTATCTTTATACATAGTCATCTCTCTTACATAAACACCATCCATGAAAAAGTGCCTGATAGGCACTAGCTTACTGTCTGTTACTATAGGTTTATCATCTGTTCCAACTACTATAGTATCTCCGTTGGCTATAACCTTTAGATCTTGTTCTAATCTAGTAACCGCAGACTTAAAATTTCTTGATACACTACCGTCCATTATATTTAATTACATACTAGTATGATAGTTACACTGTATAGCGGTTATTTACTGCTATCAAACGTATCGAGGCTTACAGCGAATAACTCGGCTTTGTCTAGGTCGTCGCAAATAAACTTAGTTTCAGCATAATACCCAAGTATAGAACTCATGTTAACTCTTTCGTCTTTGCGAAATAATATAAAGTTATTATGAACAGCGCTTGCGTTAGCAAGAGATGTTTCACATCTGATAGTTGGAGTATTACTAGTCGGATTTGTAATCTGCCTTATCTGCCCGATTAACTGAAGATCTTCCCCTTTCTCAAAACCTCCACTAGGGGTTGTAGCAACAGCGTAGGCTGTGTCTCCAACTTGGCATGATTCATTTAAAGGTGCTGCGAATGTTAGTGTTATATTAGCCATTATGGTGATACTGTTATCATGCTATCTAGGTGTAACCAAACTCTAGCTGAGTTAGTTATCTTAGGTACATTAAGGTACCCTGTTATAATTATGTTTGGAGAATCGAGAGCAACGTCAACATGAATAGGTTTTACCTTAGGATTGTTAGCCCCTGTGAAAACCATCCTGTGGTCGTTTGTTACCCCGTTATGAGCTTGGTTTAAAGTTATCGTATGTGCTTTATAAGAAACGCTACTCACCGTTGTGTTGGCTCGTATACCTGTTCCGGTTACAGCCATGTTTTCTAAAATTCCATGTGAGTTGTTTACCACTAGCGATGTAGAGCTAAGTTGATTTGTATTAACGCTCGTGAGAACGTCTCGAAATCCCCATACAGAATCATTGTGATTGTTAGAAGCGTTCACAGCTAACGTTTTACCACTACCAGGTGGTATAGTAAAAGAAATCGGCACTACATCTGTTATATTCTTAGCACAGTTTAACCTAGTAGCAGAGGTTAAATTAACAGCTGTGCTTAACGTCATGTAGTTTCTAGCTGAGGTTCCTACATCTTTAATGGTAGTGTTATGAGGTATACCGCTACCAGTAACCCTCATACCAGATTCTAATCTACGGGTTATACTTGGGTCCCTACTTATTATATCAACTTTTGTAGAAGAGCTTTTAGTTATACCGTTTACGGTTACTACGTTTACTTCGTTGTCCGTGTAGGAGTCTCCAGCAAATCTAATAGGCCTTTTAATAGCTATAGTTGCTGGGGAATATGTGTTAAAATCACCGCTCTCCTCTGATAGTGGTGTTACGGTTATCGTGTTTGTTCCGTATTGCTTAATCTGAAGATCTCCGTTTGAGGTAGGTACTCCACTTTGTAATGTAGAATTAGCTAGTGAGGTTAGTATTATGTTGTAATCAGTAGAACTATCCCCACCAGGTATTTTAATCTGTGTCTCTTGAACTCCTCCACTACCCGTGTTACCAGCTTTATTTGCGGCGCCAGCCTGAAAGGATCCATTGCTAAAATTATAAAAGTGGTTTGTAGAAGCGTTTTGTATAGTCATAGTGTACTGGGTATTAACAGCTCCTACAACTGTAACCGTTGTTTCCCCGCCTTGATATCCTATAGGGGATGATACGTTAACACCGTGTATAGTATTAGTATCAACCGTGTCTATCAACTGCTCCGTGTAATCTATCGTAAAATAATTACCGAAATCACATGGTGTATAAAAATTAGCTCCAGATGGAGCTGTGTAATAAATGGTAAATATTTTATTATTACCAGTGGTTGGAGTGCTGACGTAACATTGAAAATAACCTAAAACATCCTCGATATCCGCGCTTGGTGTTATAGTTGGATTAAGTATAGTGTAACCTGAGTCTGGATTTACAACTAGCTTAAACACTAAAAAGTTCTGTAAATCATTTTGATAGTGTTTGTAGTTTTTAATCCAAGGCACCGTAGGGCTAGAGCCAGTTTGCTGGTTTGTCACAGTCTCAGCAGATGTAGTTACCGTGAGCGTTGAATTTGGAGAATGTGGATATTGAACTCTAGCACAAACCCCAGATATATTTTGCGTTACTGGGTTATCCGGGTTTTCGTCTATATCTATGTTTACCGTTGTGTCAGCGTCGAATGTGCTAGAATAGAATTCAGCTGTTGCACGAACATTAGCTCCATGTTGAGTGAAGGTGACAGATTTTATTTGAGAATCAACGTTACCCAACACCCACTTATTGCTTGTGAAACTTGCAGGGTACGCCCCGCCAATCATAAAATTTTCTGGAGTAATAGAGTAGCTAGCCGATATTGGGGTTATTGTTATAAATAAACCCGATACGGTTACTTCTGTTCCTACATTCACGGTTGTAGTAGGAGTATTTGTTGTCCAGTTTGGCATGTTTATTTATATATATTTATTAATCCCAATCACTTCCATCGCTACCGGTAGAACTGTTAGCAAGCGATATAGTAATAGTACCACTAGCTGATCCACTGTAAGCGGCTGTTGCTGTACCTAATCCTTGAGTAGAAAAATTAGCGGTACTAGATACCGTATTATCTCCACTAGGTATTCCAAACCATTTTCCCTCTTTGTCTTTAAACTCAGTTTCCGAAGCTGTTTGTAGATCTGTTTTCATGCTACTTAGATACCAACCTTTTTTAGCAACTAAATTAAAGTACTCACCGTCTGTTACGTTATCAGTTTCAGTAACACCTTCATTAGTGTCATCCCAAACACCATTCAGCAAACTCACGTTGTCAATATCAGTAAACGAAGTTACTCTAGCTTGAGACCCTTCATAGTTCACAGCGTTAAAGCTTTTTACTTTACCACTAGTGTCTCCAAATATAGTTGTCACGCTAGATTCATATTGACTACCATAAAAATTATTATAAAGAGAGTTAGTATGGTGCACCCATAAATCTCCATTAGCAAACGTGTAATAGTCGTTATTTAAACTAACGCCAGTTTGTGGTTGAAAGCTTTTGAAACTTACCCAAGAGTTACTTCTTTCGCTAAAAGATGCGGTGTTAAGAATCTTAGATGTTAGATTGTACTCTTTAGCCATAGTGTCAAAAGTACCCAACACCTTGCCGCTAACTTGCTTTAACGTAGAGAAGTATCCTTCCATACCTATATCTGATATAGGTCTTATACCTTCCCCAGAAAGGGCTAAAACTCTACCTCTATTAACATCTGTAAAGTAAGCTGTTGAAGGTGATACAGCTAAAGACTCGGGGTTTTTAGATATACCGTAATTACCTACGTATGGAGTTACATCACCAACAGTGGCATTGCTGGATATCAACTGAGGGTTACCATCAGCGTTATATAAAGCGTCTTTATTTGTTACACCTCTTAAAACCCTATCTTCGCAGAACATAACAAGTCTAGTATCTCTATTAAGTAGAGCTTGTAAACTTCCATAAACTGGATTCAAGTCTTTAGTGATCTTTTCTCCCGCGATAAATTGATTTGTCTCGTTTATACCTGAAGTAGAGTTATATATACCAGACCAGATTAAACCATGTTTTCTCCTCTCTTCTTTAACCTGCTCAGCTAGTACTGTAGAGGCTTTAACTCCATTGTCCATCTGTGGAGCGTTGTAATCGTCTCGCACTCTGTCTGATTCAACACCGTTGCCAAAGCTCCAGCAGTTGTTCCAAGGTAAAACATGGGAGACATAGGGTAAACCAGGGATGCTCTCCAAAGTAACGTAACTTTGACTTTGAACACCACTTAATTGTAGCCTTGTTTCTCTACCACTTGGAGTGGTTATTGTAACATAAGTATTACTAGCCGCGTCAAAAGTGCTTGCGGTAATATTAGAATCTGTGTTTATCTTTAATTTATCCCAGCTAGTTACCGTGTGAGTTGTAGCACCAAGCGTAAAAGTTGAGTTTGTTGGAATAAGATCTTCATCTGTCTCAGATGTTACACCTAAAGGAATTATATCGCTAGCTTGGTAGTATATATCTATATCTACGCTTTCTTTAGGTTTAGTCTCCCAAACAGCTGGATTACTCACAAACCCTCCACTTATATCGTTTCCATCGTCATCTATAGTAGTGGGTATTAGTATCTCTATAGCGTCAGCATTTGTACCATCGTGGCGTATAGCTCTTGTTGCTGTTATACCACCTCCAGAGTTTTGAGTGCCAGTGGTAGGCGTGTACCCGCTTGGGCCACTACCGAATGGTGGGGTAACCTTTATAGACCACTTTTGACGTAAATTATCACTATCCCATTGACCGTCTGAGCCAGAAGTTTTATAGTTCCGTATACCGTAATGACCGTGACGATACATTGAGTTAAGATATCCAACGCCTGAAGCACCAGATCCGTCGTTGAAAATTTCATTATCATTACTATAATTATCTGAGTCACCCGTTATAATATCCCAATTAGAGTGCACCGTATACGGAGTGCTGTCTGGATCGAGTTTAAATCTAAACTTAGCGCCAGGTCTGTAAAGTTTTTCTATAAAATCTGCTGGTGAGTTACCTGTTCCATTGAAACTAGGATCATACGCTATACGCGTTACTTGATTAGCCTCCGAGTCGTTAATTTGAGCGAGCTGCTGTCCGCTTGCAAAGGAGGCTCCATTAACAGCCCAATTCTCTGCGTGATCAGTAAAGCCACTCCATGAAATATCCATATATCCCCAAGTAGAGTCTACAAACAAACCTCTGCCTGGTTTTGCCATGCCTTGAGTACCACTAGCGCCGGAGGTGCCGTCATCTGAAGCGTTTGTTAACCAAGAGGTTATTAAAGCGTTTGAGCCAGAACCCGGCTCGTAACCAGGAACATTCACTAACCATCCATCCATATTCCAAACACCTCCAGAAAATGTTGGAAGTTCGTCAAGGGGGCTCTCAGCACTGTTAGTTCCATCTCCATAATCTTCATGCCAGCGGCCATTAGCGTAAGCACCATCGTAAACGTTACCAGGTAAATGTTGCTTTCTACCACTCCAAGAATAAGCAGAAGCTCTATCTATAAAGAATTTACCAGAGTTATTTTTCCAAAAATCTACGCTTTCACTTCCGCCATCATTTAAAGCAGCGCCACCTGCGTTAGCGTCAAGAATCAAATTGTCACCAGTAACACCTGAAGTATCGCTCCAAGTGTAAGGTGATCCACCGCCAAACGAGTTAGTGTGCTCAGTGGGATGGTTTACGCTAGGGGTAGTAAACCAAGTTTCACTAGATACAAGAGATGTCGGTTGAGAAAAAACGCCGTCAATATAACAGTTGTTATTTATATACGCTAATTCTTGACTGTTATAAACAATAAAATCGTCACCTTCAAAAGACGTTATAAAATTAGTTACATCAAGATCTTTAGCGATCTTAACAAAAAACCTACCGTCAAACTCAGGTCTAGATTTAATAGCTCCTTTGAAAACTTGTAACCTAAGACTATCTATTCTATTTTCATACGTATTTGCATCGCCTGCTGTGGTGGCAAAAGCCAAATCGTTGCTTATAGATCCATGTAGGTGGAAAAGTATCTTTCCATTACTCTTTGTTACCTTGTCTACATCGTAAAACCTAGACTGCGTACCAGCTACGTCATCTGTATCAGAAAACCTAAGCCTAAAATAACTAGTAAGCATAGAGTCACTATCCAACTCTTGCCCAAGAGAACTTGAGTCGTTGTCAAATATAGATATAACTCTAGTGCCTATCAAAGGATAGCCACCTTCATCTGTACCTATGTTGCTGTTGCTACCGCTGTTATTTTCAATATCACCGATATGTCTATATAGTGTTTTTATAAAATCTGGAGCTTCATTTTCTATAGCGAGTATCTTGTATTCCTTGCTGCTTGCAACTGGAATATTGTTACCATGTGCTTTCTTTAAATATAAAAACGTTTCTTCATCAAGTTTATTTCTTTCTGAAGAGGGAAAAGATATCCAAATGTTACCATCAGCAGCGTTATACCACCTATCCATAGCTAAGGTGTAATATTCTACCGTGGGTTCTTTAATGTAAAAAGAATAGTACTTAGCCCAAGTCGGAGGAGGAGGTCCTTTGATGTCCAAAGCAACCTTTAACCTGTTATACATAGGAGCTAAATCAACTCCCACATGTGTGGATTGTTTTGTGTTTGTTAATACAGGTGTCTCTCGACCATATTCGTCGCTGAAAACAATTCCAACTTGATACTGCCTTAATGACTTTACGCTAGGTCTAGCGCTAACACCAATAGCGCCTACTGGCGTAGATGTGGTTGTTACGCTCGCGTGAGACTCTTCGTTTACATTGTAGTTTTGTAAGTAGTTTCCATATATAATTCTATTAGCGGATACTTCTTGAGCAAGAGCTACTCGAGGCACATTATCCCATGGACGCAAAAGTTGATTAGATGGTACCACTGCGTGAACCATATCAGTTTGCATTTCATATGATGTTACCGTTGGCTTAACGGTTTCAACCGTATACACAGTTGGGTTGTTCGTCTCTTTGTATAGTAAATCTATATCTGTTACTCCATAAGGTAGATTCGCGGGTACGTAATTCTCTAACGTTAAATTACGCACGCGATTAGCCATACCTTCGTTATAACCATCTTGAGCCGAGTAGTTATACATACCCGGTATAAAAGCTATCTCAGACCAAGGTGCGAAGGTGGAATACTCTCCATCTTGATATTTATACCTATAGCAAAATCTAACAAATTTATCATCTAAAAACGCTTCTCTAGTGATTAAGTCTACCGTCCAGTCGTTTACTGTTGATATTAAATCCGCGGATATAGTAAGAACCTTAAATTCATATCCACTGTTAAAAGCAATCTCTTCAACAGAACTAGTTGTAGACAAAACCTCCAACTTTATATCATAAGATCCGCTAGCTGTTGTCGCACCGCTTAAAGCTGTAAAACTAACTATGTCACCCGTGCGAAAGTCTACTGGAAAGCTAAAAGTTAAACCTGTTATAACGCTACCGACGGGATACAAGCCAGCCCATATAATAGTTGAGTTTACAATTCCAGATACTGGATTTGTTCGTGAATCAGCAGTGCTAAACGCGCTAACCTTTAAAGCTTGTAAAGGTGGTTTACGTATAACGGTTATATCTTTAAGGGCTATAAATCTAGGGTAATCAGTCCCGCCGTCATCGTATGTAATGATCTCTAAATCATTAGAAGTACCGGGTGTTACCCTAATAAACCTAGTATGATAATCAGCGTTATCCCCTGACGGTAAAGTGGCTGGAACTGCTGATGCTCCACCTGTTCCGCGGATAGATCTAGTTATATTAATCCTTTTAGGTTCAGTAGCGTTGTCTGTCCAAAAAAGATTGTCATCCAGAATATTTATACCTGTAATAAGTTTTTCTGGAAAGTTTAAGGTTTTACGGTGTGTAAGTACTAGTGGATTTGGTAGAGGCGCGGCAGCGTCTAATGTCACCGTTGGTGTTCCTGATGGATCTACCTCTGTGACTTTATACGTGGTGATACCAGCTTCAAATATCATACCAGGTCTTATGGTCTTGGCTTCCGCTGAAGTCACGGTGAAAGTAGAGGCGGTTCCGCTTAATCCTGTTTTTTTAACCGAGTATATATCTACAAAAACGTATGTAATAAGATTTAAAATAGGATCATACTGTAGAATATAGTCTTTTTTTACATCTCCTCCACCTGAATTTATAAAATAATAAATCTTATCAGTGGAAGGATGGCTTACAATACCAACGCAAATATCATTTGCATGTGGAGTAGGGTAAATACCTCCTCCAACAACGTTAGTTATTTTTGTGTTACCTTTTATATTCTGTAATGAACCTACATCTCCCGTGCTGGAAGTTTGTATCTGTACATTTAAAGCGTCTCTGTATTCACCAGGTGGAATGACTCTTTCATCAGAGTCTTTATTCATCTTCGCTTTAAGAAAATTACGTTTTAACTCTGCCATACTTTAGTGTTTGATTTGCTTAGAGCTTCCTCTAAGTATTTGAGTTAATTCTTCTAATTTAATATTTGAAAGTCTAAGCTTAGCTTTTCTAGTTTCCGCAAATCTCTCTTTCTTGATCTGTGCTAGTAGCCCTGCTGGAGAATCTTTACGAGCTAACAACACTCCGTAGAGTATATGCTTGTATATAGCTTCTTCAGCTAGTTTAGGTACATAACTTCCAGCTAAGTTTATAGTAGAGCTTGAACCGCTAGTTGATATTACGCCATCGCTTAAATACCTTAGCACTAAAGTTTTCCCAGCTAGATTTGAGCTAAAGTGAAACTTACCCTGCTCTTCATCTATAAAAAACGTGCCATTAGCTTGAGCGTGTTGAGGGTCTATACCGTATCTACCACCAACTAAATTACCGTATTCATCATCAATTTGATCAGCATTGGTATTACCTATTTCGTTAACTGATTGTGAATTGTAGTTCGCCCACGTGTCGGATATTTCGTCAGACGTAAGATCTGTGTCTGTGCCAACCGCGTTAGTGTAAGCGCTCGAATCAGCGGCAAAAGCCCCGTTGTCCGTTAAGGTTGGTGTTATGTCTCTAGGGTTAGAGGTTTTACTTGTAGGGTAAAGCGTTCTTTCAATTCCGTTTCCATCACTCCACGATACTTTAACGTAGTTAACGTAATCCACAGGCATTACCATAACAAGCGTAGAAGGCACTACGACCTCCCAGTCTTTAGTTGTCCTTAGAGTATCGTAGCTTAACTCTTGTAAACCTCTAATAGCATGGAATGTTACATCCGCCAAAAGCACACCATCACATAACTTATTTTCACCTATATACGTAGCGCTAAATGAATCTATAATCTCTTGAAGACTAATCCTAGCATATGAACCATGTGTTCCGCCATCCGCGTAGTACTGGTGATACCTATCTATTGTTACTCCCATTTAATTACGTGTTTTGGATTTGTGATTCAGCGCCAGACATCTGAGCGGCTGTTTGAGCGAGTCCTACTTTATTCATTACTATACCTGATAATTCAAGTATTTTATTCACGACAGTATCTGTCTCTGATTTGTGCAACTCAAAATCTTGCCTAACAGCATCAGTAGGATTATACAGAGCTTTGTTTTGTATAACAACATATGGCCATCTAACTGTTCTAGGCACTCTAAAACACTCTACTGTAACGCTACTTGTAACAGGGTCTACGCCTCCGTCATAAACCTGTATATCTTGCCCAGTTGTTCTACTGTTGCAATAAAAAGGACCTTGACCTGATGTAGTAGCCATATGTCTAGTAGAGTTCTTAAATCTTTGCGCCTCAAAAACACTAACCTTTTGGCAAGGTTCGTTGCCAGATAATACCATGCCAGTTTGAAACACATCAAGCGTGGCTGACGGGCTAGTTACATCAACCGTAGCTGGAAACGTATTACCACCTGTGACAGCTGCGAATGATTGAAATGGACCCAGCTTTTGATCAATAAGCTCTCCTATATCTGATTCATCTATCTCATTCGTTCTAGCTGGCTCAGCTCGATCTCTTTGATTCTTAGCGTAAAAGTAAGATTCAAATATGCTCATCTGAGCTTGGTTTGCCAATAAGTTAAACTCTTGCGGAGTAATATATCCTCGCTGCTCTTTGTTAGCAAGGGCTAATACTCTTTGATATACTGTGTCTACACTTATTGCCATAATTCTTTTTTTGTAGTTTTGCAACCACCCCGAAGGGCAGTTGCATCACCATTGATTATTAATTTAATCGTTTTTCTATATTGGAGTATATCTCCATTCCCTCATCAGTCTTAAACCAATGTGCTAAAGCTGAGTACGGATGCTCATCAAAAGGAATCGTCATTAATTTCCGATTATTAGAACCCCATAAAAAGTTTCTTTGATCTCCTGATAATTTTATAATTCCCATTTCTGTAGCTTTGATACCGAAGTTTCTAAGCATCACGTTATCGTCATTAACTAATTCTAAGAACAACTTAGGGTTTCTCTTAGCATATACTAGTAAATCACGTTTAAGCTCCTTAGAACTCATGTCTGCCACTTTAGAGCCAACCTCTACCCTCATAACAGCTTCCGCGGTATCAATATCAAGGTTTATAGCAGCGTTGAGCGCTGTAACCTCTAGTTTAATCATATCAACTTCACTTTCCGCTCTCATAGAAGGTTTATGTTCATCGAATATCGCGCCTCTCCAAGGGTGATATAGGGACAGAAGTTTTTGAAGAACAACTTTATTCCTTGGTACCATCAGCGTGCCATTTCTAAATATAATATGCTCTAGTCTTTGATCGCCATTCATTTCGTCCACAAAGCAAGTTACTTGATTTGAACAGTATTTCAACTCTCTTTCGTAACCTTTTTCTTCATCAAACCAATGTATATTAGTACCCTTTATCATTTTGGACAAAGGTGTTTTACCTTTTAAGTGGTAAACCCTATCTTTTATTTCCCACCCATCTTGAGCTTTTGGGTATTGCTTTTCAACTCGCTTTGGTTTTGGTTCTACATAAACTTCTTCATGTTTTTCCTCAACCATAACTGGTTCTTCTATTAAAGGTTCTTTTACAACCTCTACTTTTTTTGTTTGCTTTTTAGCCATAATATAATATAATAAAAAAATTAATATAAAACTACCCCTCCCGAAGGAGAGGTAGTTTCACCAAATATACTTATCTTAGTTTAACAACATAAAGTTGTTAGCACCCTGAACAATCAAGCAACGCTCCGTTAGGAAGTTCACTGTCATTGCATCAAGATCAGATGTAACTGCTCCAACAGAACCAGTAATCCATGTCTTCATCTTACGTGATTCCGTGTTAGACGCTCTATAACGAGTATGTAGGAATGGACGCTTAAGGTTCTTGCCTAAACTTTCATCATAAACAGAAGATACTCCAGCTGGAACAACTACTCCACGAATAGCTCCAACAGTGTTTCTATCGTTGATACCACCTCTTGTAGCGAAGTCGTTTAAGTACTTCCAATCTGACTTGTAGAAATCGTAAGATCCACGACGGAATCCAGAGAATCCTAAGTTAAGAGCCATATCCTCAGAGTTGTCGAATACTCCGTAAGAAGTACCACCAGCTCCGTAAGAGTTCATTGAAGCAAGCATGTCGTCCATAGCAAGAGCTGTAGCGCGATTTACAAACAACATGTTCTCCTCAATAGCACCGTTCTTGTCGAACTCGGCTAGAATAGCGTCAAACTCAGCTAGGTCAGTAGCAGCGTTAACACCAGTTACACCAGAAGACTGATGACCACGAGCTTCAATAGCAGCAAATAAACCTTCAGTACCTGCTGTACCAACACCACCATCAGTTGGTAATGCAATCGTAGAAGCCTCTGCAACTTTCTCAGCTTCAATCAACGCCATCTCACAGTAGTCCATGAAACGAGAGCGAGTGTCGCCTTCAGCTTTTAGATACCAGTAGTAACCATTTTGACCATCTTCACCAGAAACTTCAACCCAACCAATTTGAGAAACGTCAGAACCAGAAACCTGGTACTTATCCTTCATAATGATCGGCTTATTAGTGAATGTAGTAAACTGCGGCTCGTTGCTGTTATCTCTAAGAGTGTCTGTGTTGTAAGACGTTCCCTTAGCGTACTCAGAACCATAAACCATAATAGTAAGGTTATCTGAATCACCGAAATCAGTAGCTAAAGTTGCATTATCATACGGCTTTGCAGTGATAAGATCCGTTGCTGAGGTGTGCTTTGTAGGAGTACCTACCGCTTCTGCATCAACAACAGTAACGTAACATTTTACTGTTTTTGTTGGCGAAGCCACCAAGATAGTATCTCCAACGCGAATACCGTGCGTAGTACCAGCATCGTTACCGTCGATGTCTGTATCTATTTGAATAGTGTTCTGCGCCGCAGTACCGATAGTACCTTTGTATGAAAGGTGTAATCTACCTTGCTCTGACCAAATAACTTGATCTGCAGCCATCGCCTCTTCCGCGCCCACTTGAGATAAGAAACCAGAAATTGTTCTTTTACCGAACACTTCCGCTTCTTTCTCCATTAGATCTGGAAGGTACTGCTGAGCCCATCCTGAGTTTTGTAGGTCTAGATAGTTCTCAGACGTTGTCGCCTGAATAGAAGCCCCTCGTGCATTATAGGGACTTGGACTTGAAATTGCCATTTTTTCTTAATTTTTAATTTTTGTTTTTATTTTTAATTTTGAACTTAAAAGAAGCAGAATCATCACCTAATACTCTTACTTTCACGCCACCTTGCATTTCACCTTGAGTGGATCTAGCTGTAGTGTTTATGTTTTTGGCTTTCGCAACACTGTCTTTCAGTGCATCCGCTCGGCCTTGTTCGTAAAAGTGATTAGCAACTGCGTCTGCGTTCATAGCTGTGTACAAGCTCTTATGGTAACCTTTAGCATCTGACATAGCGTTATCTTCATTCAAAAACTTTTTGATAAAGTTATTTATATCGCTTTGGGTTTCCTTTACTTGGCCTGCGTCCTTAACATTATATCTAAATCTTTTATCTCCAACGTTGTATTCAAAACCTTTGAACTCGTTATTGAAAACCTGCTCGGTCTTCTTGTTAAATCTAGACTTCTGTTGTTGAGCTACTTTCTGCGTCTGCTCTGACTCTTTATTGTATCGGTTGAAGAAATCAATTGCTTTCTGCTGCTCACCTGTGAGTTTGCTTCCAGCTTTAATGTCTTCGTAGTATTTAGACTTTTGCCCGTCTAAGTAGGTCTTGGCCTCGGCAACTTGCTCTTTGAGGGCCAATTTTTTACGTTTAATATCTCTTTCATCATCTATATCTTCGTCGAATGAGAAGTTATCTTCCATCATGAAGTTAATCTCCTCTGAAGTTAGATGAGGTTTAGTTCTCTTGTAGTATTCAAGCATAGCATCCTGATCATCTAAATCTTTAATATCCCTATTAAGATTAACATAATCCTCAAGATCTCCACCAGTTTCATCCATAAAGTCTAGTAGCTTTTGAACGTTCTCAGGTATAGCTTTACCTGACTCCTCATTGGCGTCAAGCGCTTCTATCACCTCTTCTTCTGTTACTACCTCTTCGTCTGTTACTTCCTCAAGTGCGGGCGTTTCGTTATCGACGTCCTCTTCTTGTGCAACTTCGTTATTTGTCTCTTCGACATTGGTTTCAACTTCATCTACTGGTTCTTGCGGTTTACTTAAATCTACTTTAATGACATCTGGGTCATCTTTGCTTTCAAATTTCTCTAGATCAAGCTCTGGGGCTTGTTCTTCTACAGCCTCTACCTGAGGCTCTTCTTGAGTAACCTCTTCGGTTACCTCTTCGTTTTTAACTTCTTCCATAATATATTATATAATTAATTACCAATTTGTGGGTTAAATTTATTTAAACCCATTCCGCCTCCTAGTATATCATTACCTGAAGACTCAAACTTTTTACTCGTTTGTTTCATATTTTCTCGCCTATCTTTACCCTGCTCTTTCATACCCTCTACTTTTTCTGTAGATTGACGCTCTTGTGATCTTAACTGTTGGTTAAGCTCAAATTCATAAGCCATCAACTCTTTCTTAAGTCTCACCTCCTCTTGTAGATGCGTAAGCTTAGTCTGACCCTTTAATTGTTCTAATTGGGAGTCTGTTTGAGCTTTTGCCTGATTTTTTTGTATCTCAGCTTGAGCAGCGGCTTGTTGAGCTTGCGCATTAGCCTGCGCTTGGGCTTGCATATTCTCTTGTTGGAGTTTTTGATCGCGTTCCTGTTTTTTTCTACGTTTAATCTTCAACAGCTGATTAGCGAGTTTTAAATTCCTAACCTCCCTAATATCTATTGCGTCATCTAAATCTATTAACTGCTGAGCTAAAGCAGTTTGAATATTATTCTCTAGCAACTGCTTCTCCTCTTCGTCTGGTTCTAACTCTATGAATATACCAAAGTCATATAGGTGTAACTCAGACATCTCTTTGAGAGTAGCTACGTTATGAGCACCTATAGCTTGAACAAAAGCATCTGCTGTAGGTGAATATTCTAGTATATCAGATATTCTTAAAGATAAAGCCTCAGCCACCTCAGATGTTAAAAACATCGATCCAAGTAACACGTGTCGTGTAGCTACGTTAGAATTCGCAGCAGCTAATTTCTGTACTCCGACTAAAGACTTAGGATCTGGCATGCTACCATCCCTAGCTTCATTTAATCCCGTTACATCACGGATCATTTGCAGGTAGTAGTTATACGTTTGTATTAGACTACCAATTTTATTCTGTCCAGCTCCGTTGGATATTTGTTGAATAGGTATTTTACCAGGGTTTTGGTCACCGTCACTAGTAAAAGATCTACCTATAACACTACCAGTTTGGAAGAACATGTTAAGCGCTTCCTGAGGGTTGTAATTAGTTCCATTGCCTAAATCTACTTCAGCAAGTCCATCAGCGTCAAGGTACACTCCATCGGGTACCATGCGTGACATAACTTGCTGCAACTTGAGGTGCGTTAACTGAATAGTATCAGCAAACCCAGTAATTCTACTTACGATAGACTCTATACGACCTTCGTACATACGTGGCGCTACTAAAGAGTAGTTCATCTTAACTTTATTAAAGTCAGATTTACTACGCATCATATTCTCAGCCTTGTTCCACTTTATAAGTTTATCCGTACCAAGGATCATAGCACCTTCAAAAACACACTCCACAGATCTTTGAAGCCTACTGTAACCACCTTCTTTATCTACAGGTGGGTTAAACGCGTCTGTCTTCTCTATAGCTTTGTCTCCTCCGCTACCGGTCTCCTTTATCTTGTAAACGTCGTTAGTATGAGTTCTGTAATTAAAGTACAACACTTGCACTTTGTTTTTATCCATACCTTGTATACGTCTACCTCTAGATGATCTCTTACTAGAGCTATTATGTATATCCTCTAAATCTGATTCTGTCAAGTGATCAAACTCTCTAGCTAACTCATTTATAGGTATAGTTTTCACTTCCCCTATGTAATATATGTCGTCAAAGTACGGAGATTCAGTGTAAGAATAAACTATATTAGCGGGATCAACGTATTCAACGGTAGCGCCATCACTCCAGTTAAACCCAGTTTTAACACACCCAATACCTAGCACCGTTAAATCATACAACAACCTGCGCCTAGTTAAATCATACTTATTACCTTCAAGTAAAACATTGATAGCTTGCTCTTCAGCTATTTCAACAGCTTGCTTGTAATTAAGCTGCATGTGTAAGTCTAGCTCCTCCTGTGTATCTGGTAACTCTTCTTTTTTATTTTCGTATAAGTCAACGTTAAACATTTCCGCTGCCTGGTCATTATAAACCTTAGCATCCATATCCCTCATGAGAGATTCCATATACTCTGTTCTCTTACTCACACCAAATTGATCCTGTGAGTAAGCTTTAACGTTGAACATCCTTTCAGACATACCGTTAACCACTATATCCACGAACTTAGGTATAATAGGTACTGGTTTCCAGTCTAGGTTAAGGTAAGATAAATCACCGTTAATAGATAACTCATCTTTATACTTTTGAATAGACTGCTCTCCTCTAGCGTACAGTCTTAGATTATGAAACTTCTGTTGAGAAACATTATACCTGTTACTATGAGAGTCTTTAAACCACTCTTGCTCAATAGCCCTCGCTACTTTAAGTCCATACTCTGGACTCATTTTCTCTAGGTCAGGAACCGCTTGAGAAGGGAAATTTACATATACTGACTCAGCCATGCTATTTTATTATCTGGGAGTTAAATCCCTTATTGTTGTATTTTGCTATATTCAAATCCAAAGGTTGTATCTCTACTTTAGCGTTCGGCGCGTACAAGTGTCTGTTGCAAGCCATAATAGCTAAACCAGAACTTATAGACGCGTCGTGCTTTGTTCTTTTATTTATATCAAACCTAGCCCAATCATTCAGTAGTTCATTAAAATAAACAGTACCGTAATTACCTTCACCCAGATGACCTACGTGTTCTTGTATATACATCTCTATAGCTGAGGCGTGAGCTTGTTTAATGTCTTCACTTGAGTTTGGTATACCACCCACTTCTTTTTCAGCAACTGATAACTTCTTCCAAGTTTTATCTGGTCTATTCATACTGTAACCTCTATAACCTCTTCGGCGTAGATAGTACAGTAATCTAGGTTTGTTATTCTCTGCAAGTAAAGGCATACCATAAAACACCAATGCCATTAACACATCTTCAAAAAACATCTCTGCGGTTTGTGGTCTTGCTATATACTCTAGGAAAAACGTACTCGAAGGCGCATCTTCCATAGAAAATTTTGTTAATCCGTGGAGCGCCCCCTTCGATCCTTTACCATCAACAGTACCGCTAATATCATAACTGTCACACCCAAACGCGCCAACATGATCATTCCCTGGGAACTTAACACCATTTTTTATTATTTGTTTATTTTGCAAATTAGCTGGTGGTACCCAGCTTACCTTAAATCTTCCACCTGGATCTGGGTGGAAAACAACTTTGGAATCCTTAACACCGTTAACCCAACCAAAACTACCTGTCGTGGTGTGAGCAGCGTGTCTACTACCTTCGTTGTAGTCTATCTGCTCATATATCTTCATTAGGTTAAAGATACTGTTTTTACTTTCATCTCTAAAAGCGTGTTCCGTAGTTCTAGGGAACTGTCGGTAGAACTCATTCAAAGCATCTTGATCATCTTTTAATCCTTCAGCTTCATTCTCCCAACTGTCTACAACTCCAATATCTATTAATTCACCGTCTGGTCCCAGTCGTTCTCCATCACGTGGACTATCAAAGACTGGAAATCCGAATTCGTCAATAAATCCCTCATAGTTCCATTCCATAGGGACAAAGAGAGAATACAAGCCAGACTTTGTTTGTCCATTACGGTTTCTTCTAGAAACATCTGAGTCATTGTATAATTTTTTAAAGTTACTACCTCCTTTGTCTAACGCGTTTGAAGTAGATCCCATAAGGCATTTCCCTACGATTCTACTTCCAAGTCTTAAGCAAGTTTTTGTTACTCGCCAGTTGTTTAATATATTATCAGGTCTCTCCCACTTACCACTCTCATCATGTACCAGCAGACTTAGCTTTTCACCGTCATAACTGTTATCACCTGTATTCTTCCAGTCGATCGTTGTGTCAAGACCAGCAAGCTCCTCTAGCTTCTCATTACTCTGAATTTTCTTACGAGTAAATTTCGTAGAAGGTACTCGGTATGCCAACTCAGATTTCGGACGGTCCATACCATCCTGTATAGGTTTAAAGAAGAAAGGGTAATTAATTGATATAGGTACCACTTTATCTGTAAACATTTTCTTCGCATCGGCACCAGACTTAGATAAGATCCCATATCTACTATCACTCGATATAGTGGCTAAGTTAACTGTTTCTGCAGAGGACATAAAAGAAAAACCTGAACGACGGTTCTTAAGGTAGCACATTCCATAGCATCTCTTATCTGCCTTGCAGGCTTCCCAGAATATAAAGAATAGCCGATTGGCCTCTCTAAAGTCTGGTGCACCCACGTCGATTTTACTCCATTGAAGATACATATAGTGACTACCAGTTATGTACGTCGGTTTACCATTATTAGTAAACCAGAACCCTTCGTCCCTACGTCTGAACTCTTCGTCTATATAGTCATGCCACTTCTCTTTTTGTTCGTCTGGATAGCTTCTCCAGTCGAATATAGTTTTTAAACGGCTTAATTCCTTAGGCGTCTCTATCTTACCCCATTTATTGTTTTCGTGCTTGAAAACTTTAGTAGGTTTAGGTAAAGCTATCTTAAAACCCTGTATATCATATATCTCACCTATAACACCAGTCTTAGATAAAACCACTATATCGTGATCTTTATCGTAACCATACTTCCACTTCTTACCTCTGTTTAACCTGGTAAGAGTGGTTTTCTTTATAGGCTCTATTATTTTTAATAATGTCTGTTCGTACATTACTTAGATCTTCCTTCAGCAAAACCCTTAAAGACATTAGCTTTCTTTTCCTCAGGCTCTCGGCCCTCAAGTAAGTTCTCCTCCTCTTGGATTCTGGTTAATATCTCAAAGGCATCGAAGATAGCAAGCTTTTTTGTAGCAGCGGCGTTCTTGAGTCTGTCTGCGGTAATATCATCACCAGAATCTACAATAGCTTCTTTAGCTACCTTGATCAACTCTTCAACGGCTATTTGCCCAGCTTGGATTATACTCTTCTTCGTCTCCTTGATATTCATATTTAATTGTAATAAAATTAGATAAAACTCGGTACATCCTCTGACCATCCACCACAAACTCAAATTCACTGCTAGGTCTAAACCCAACTAAGTCCCCTTTGAAAACAGTTCCATCTGAGTATTTTACGATACCCACTAAAGGTCTCTCTTCTTCCATATCATAGTCACTTACAGACTTAACAGGTTTTACAAAGCAATACCCTTTCGGACAGATCCAACCCTTATCCCTTTTATACAAAAAAATCTGATCTGGAGAAACTAAGTACTTATTTTCCTCAAGGAAAGATCTACTGTTTCTTTCTTTACCTTTTACGTCGTGCCACCTTCTAAAGACGTTATGATGTAATGTTACTATATCACCCACTTTAGGATTCAAAGGAGCTCCAGCGCTAGGTACAGATAAGATTCTAGCTTCTCTGTTTACGTGCTGATGATTAAAAACCTCAGTGTTTAATATTAACTCTTTGTCTCCAACTTTTTTACTGTTGTTATATCTTTCACCTAATGGTTCTACAACATAGTCGTAAACTGAGTGCATTAGTACTGTAAGTTATACTCAACAGATATAGCCATGTTTTTGTTAAAATCTTTCCAAGGTATGACCGCTTTGTCTTTGCGTATATAGATAGAGTACTTGTCCTCCTCTTCTAGTATATCACAAATAGTATGACCGCCATACACTTCTTGCCCTACGGCATAGTGCATGGAGTCATTCTTGTAGTCTTTACCTATCGTGATCTTACGAATCAGATGGCTCATCTTTGTATTCGATAGTCCCGTCCTGGATGTTTATATTCACCTCACCATACTCTTTGCGAATTTCCTCTTGAACTTCGTTAAGTTGATCGTTGCCCTGAGCTAGCGTATGTAGTAAATTATGCTTTTGAGCCTCTATCTTTCCGATATCTGCGTGTAGCTTGTTTACAGCACTAACGATGTTCTGTACTCTCTCTAGTTGATCCTTAGAGATTGCCTCTGGCTTTAGGTCTACGACCTTGTTCTTCTTTTTACCCATAATTAAATTGTATTAAATTAAAATTGTTTGTTGTTTGTTTTATTCTCCGAAATAACATATTATACCTCCGTCATTATCAGCTTGGGGTGTTACGCTAGTCCATCTCCCATATATAGTTGCGCCAATGCCGAACTTAGTTGTACTTGCTTCAACAGCTAAACCACCGTCTCCATGATCCTGATTGTTGCTACCAGCGTTGCCTTGCTCGTGAGCAGTTACAGCTGTGTTTATATACATTTCTGGATCTTCAGCTATTAAAGCTGTTGGTATATTAGAGGCGATAAAGTATATGGCTATAATAACTTTATTCGGCGGAGGCGTTACTGCCGTGTTGGTGTTGCAAAAAGCTGAGCCTGTTATTTTCCCGGTCCAATCGTTTGTTGGTAATCCCATAATTTTATTTTTTTACTTTTTCTAGTGATCTACCACCGAAGTAGGCTCCAATCACAGTTATTAATACTAGTTGTAGTAAGTCAACCCAAGAGGATTTGACTTCAAAATTTATCGCACCAGCATCAATAAAGATCAATAGCATCGTGCATACTATTAAGAATATAAGAACTACGGGTCTTACATTCTTAGAAAGCCATGAGTCAGACTTTAAATCTGCCTCCCATCGAGAAGTGATATTCTTCTCCATCTCGATTTCGTAGTTGGCTACTAATTCTTTTATTTTCCTTTCCGCCTCTAGCTTTTCATCTTTCGATGTAGTAAGGTTATCCAGTACTCCACCCACACCCTTAACGAGTTCAGCCGCACCACCAGAAAATATCTTACCTAGTAATTTCATTTAAAAACCTAATCTTCCCGAACTTGAACCACGCTGAACAAGCTCCCCGTCCTTATTTACTGCGTAAGATTTATCTTGTCCCGTCTGCTTACTTCGACCATGGTAACTTACGTCTCCCTCTGAACTCGTGTGGCTATGTTTATTTAAAACCTTACCATCACTCTTATAATGCTTAAACGGGGATTTACCGCAGAATTTCTTGCTAAACTTACTCATTATTTATTTTTCGCGAATTTTTCTACACCACTAATACCAAATGATCCTAAAACCACCCATACAAAAGAGTTGTACACAAATTCATTAATTACTAAATCTTTACCGATTGCTCCAGATACAGTATCCACAATCATTACTAGAACCATGATAGCAAAGGCTATAAACCCAACTATCGCTTTTTCGTTCCACTCGTTCGTATCTTTAAATATTTCAAACATCTTTTTCTGCTTTTACAGCTCGCTTCTCCCAAGGAAACGCGTGGCTACCCTCAGCGTGCCATTTGCCATTATATTTTATTTTACCGTTTTTACGAGGATACTCGCTTCCGTTATCTCGAACAGAGTTTTCACTATAAGAGATTTGACCACGAGCCATTTCTTTTGCGTGTAAAGACTCATGTGCTACAGCTCTGCGATATAGCTCACCGTTTTTAGGTACGTCTTTATTTATAAGTATTGTTGATCCGTCAACTGCTTCTCCAACAACACCAGGCTCTAGTTTAACGTGGTCAACTTTTATTCCTTCACTAGTAGTTACAGTTTTTTTAGCTATACCAGGAAGAGCATTAGTTCTTGGAGTAAACGGCATTACTTCTTTTCAGCCTTAGACGCGTGAACAGCTTTTCGTTGAGCAGCACTAGCGTACTTCTTCATTGGTTTATCACCGTGCATCTTGTGAGGCTTACCGTACATATCCATCGGTGATCCTTCAGCTTTTGATATTTCAGCTTTTAACTCTGGCGGTAAATTCGCTTCCTGCTTAGCTGTCATCTTAACTGGGTTTTTAACATCCATCGCGTAAGCTGGCTTATTATTCATTTTGTATGGAGACTTCTTCCTTGAGTTTCCAAATCCGTATTTACTTGGCATGTTATCTATCTTTATCTCGTATCATATCATCTATGGACTTATTATAGACTTTATCTGTATACGACTTGTTATTGAAAAAAACACTTCGCTCTGAGGTTGGTAGATCCTCTTCGCCTAGTAAGATACGATATATCCTACTAACTAGCTGTGAGCATTTGAAAGAAGTCTTAAACACAGAGAACTTTATACTCGTTCTATTCCTATGTCGCCAAACTTCTATCCATCCAGCTGATCGTAGTTTCTCCCACCTTTTCTTATCCCAAGAATATGTGTAAGCACCCTCGATAAATTCGTTACGGGTAAATCTACCCTTATGATCTAGGTATATCAATAACTCTAGATCGGCATCAGTTAACCCATAAGTCTTACAGGCCCACTTTCTAGTGAGCCTGTAGTACTTAAGGATATTCATATCACGCAGATCCTGCGCTGTTAATCTCATGTATTAAGATTATGCAAACACCATATCTCCATCAGCGGCAGTAATAACTGTTGCGTAGTAGAATGTTCCGTCACAATAGATACTGACTTTGTCACCTTTAGTAGGCGTTGCGTCAAATGTCATTGTAGTAAACCCAGCGTTTGAAATCTGAGCACCAGTAGTTGCAGCCTCTAAACCAATAGCACATATCTTATTCGTATCAGAAGCAGTTTTTTCTGTGATAATGTACTGGTTTGAGGTTGTAACTGTTTTTACAACCATATCAATATACCAACCTGCGCCAGCATCAGCGATAGCAGGTAAAGTTACAGTAAAACCAGCTAATAAGTCAAGACCAAGAATTTTACCTGAATCTGAAGCAGCTAGCGCGGTTGCAGCTTGCACGTCTTCATAAATACGCTTGTTAGACTGTGATGCTGTAGTAAAGCTAGTTACTGCATCAAAGAAGTCATTAAAGTATACGCTGTTTTTATCATCAGCAACCACTGTTAAACCTGATCTGTTTCCTTGCATTGCGCCAGCAACAGCTTCTAATGCTTTTTCTTCGTTACCAGCTGTAGCAACGTGAATTCGTACTCTATCGTAAGATCCATTGCTTGATGTTGAAAGCGCTGATGCAAAGTAAATATCAATCTCTTGAGCAGCACCTATTTCAGCTCCTCTAAAATTACTTATCGTATTCATGTAAGATGAATCCGAGTCATTGTGGAATACCACAAAGTTTTCTCCGTTTGTCATTTTTAAAAATTTTTAATTATTAATTGTTTTTGATTTACCGTTTAAGGTTTAAGGCTCTTGGTTTAGGTCTAATATATATATCACACGTTTAGCGAAGTAGTTACTCCACTAACACTACATCTCTTGCTCGGATTACATGGTACATTCTATCTGCCCAGGTTATACCATGCCCAGCGTGTTTGTCGTAATATATAATGTCTTTATCTTTTAGGCCTTCCACTAGATTACCTGTAGAGATAATCGTAGCTTTAATATACCTATTTGTCTCATCTAGTTCTTCTGTGAGAAGTAGGCCACCAACTTTCTTAGGACCTACTTTTTCTACGTCTACTACTATGTAATCATTTATTGCTTTCATCTGCTCTAGCATTTGAGATTACACAATCTGCGGATATAATGGTAGACACCACTGATACCGCATTTTTTAAAGCTGACTTAGTCACTAGCACCGGATCTACAATCCCAGCTTCTACCATGTCAACACTCACACCTGTAACTACATCCACTCCATGCCCTTCATCTAGTTTACCACCGGCTTGTAACCCTGCGTTATCCAGGATAGTCGCATACGGAGCTTTTATAGCTTGCATGAGTATCTCCTCCCCTACCCCTTGGGGTAAAATTTTCTGAGAAGCATTTAACAGTGCTACTCCACCACCTGACACCACTCCTTCTTTCAAAGCGGCTTTAGTTGCGTATATAGCGTCTTCAGCTCTATCTTTCTTTTCTTTAAGTTCAACCTTAGAGTCAGCACCTACTTTAACTATACCTACAGACCCAGATAAAGATGCTAACCTTTGTTCTAGCTTCTTTTTAATAAACCCGTTCTTTTCTTTAGCTATCTTAGCTTTTACCTCTGCCACTCTCTCCGTTATCTCCTCTGTAACTTCGTCTAGAGTTATTACGGTAGACTTATCATCTGTAACCGCGTTCTCAGCTTCTCCTAGATGTTCTATAGAGATAAGATCTAAATCATCTCCTAGCTCTTCATTAATAACAGTAGCACCAGTTAATACAGCTAGATCTTCTGTAGCGTCTTTCTTAGTAGGTCCAAATCCTGGTAGGTCAACAATATTAATCTTAATGTTACCTTTAACCTTGTTCATAAGCAAAGCGCTCTTTACTGACTGAGCCACTGGAGCTACGATAAGTAACGCTCTACCTTTCTTTATAACATGTTCTAGTACCGTTTGTATCTTACGCACATTAGGTATCTCACTAGACACAATTAAGACATACGGGTTATCTAACTCAGCTATATGCTTCTCTGTATTTGTAACCCAGTGTGGAGATGTTAAACCGCAATCGATCTGAACTCCATCCACTAACTCCACGTACGTTTCCTCTGTTTCGCTCTCCTCCATGAGGACAACACCTGTTTTACCTACCTTCTCGTAAGCCTCCGCAATAACGCTTCCAAGGAAACTATCATTGTTGCAGCTAATAGAGCTAACAGATTGAAGCATATCTCCCTCAACTTCAATAGCACTCTCTTCAAGATACTCAACAACTTTGACCAAACCAGAGCTAACACCCTCTTTAATCTCCCTAATAGATTTACCAGCATGTTTCTCTTTGTTTACTTCTTTTAAAAGTGATTCAGCGAGGACGGTAGCCGTTGTGGTACCATCACCCGCTTCTTTCACTGTATTACTCGCAGCCTCCTTAATTAAAGTGGCTCCTATGTTCTCAACCGGATCATATAAGACTACGCTTTGAGCAACGGTTACACCGTCTTTTGTTATGACCGGCATGCCGCGAGCATCTTCGTATATAACGCATTTTCCCGATGCGCCTAATGTGCTCTTTACGGCTTGCGCTAGCTTTTGTACGCCAGCTATTATTTTACTTTTAGCGTCTTGACCAAAATCTAATTGCTTGATCAACTCACTAGGTAAGTTGTATTCCATATTGTATTAAATTAAATTAAATTGATTGCTATCCCTAGTATAGCTCGCTTATGCGCTTATTCTGATATTTGTCAAAAGCCTTAAGCTCAGCAGCGGTTGCACCACCCTTCACTAGCTCCATTCGTTCTTTAGATATTTCCGCTCGAACTTCCTTCAAAGACTTTGTAACTGGCTTCCTGTCGCGATACTCTTTTGTACCACCCATACCTACTTCTTTTACTGGATCTCCATTTTTAGGAAATCCTTTCATTTTAAAAGCCATAGTTATTTGTTTTTGCGATTAGTCTTCCTCTGCTCTCTATTTTCCTTCCTCTGCTTTCTTTTCTGCTCTCTCTCGTACTTTCTTTCGGAGATCCTATCCGCTCTGTTAGCACCGTGACCAACCTCCTTGTTTTTCCCTTTATTTTTCTTTCTCTCGTTTTTAACCACAGCTTTATCAGCTCTTTTCTTTGTATAGGCGTCGTGAGCAGCGATGGCTTTTTTTTCCTTAGTTAGCAACCTGTCACCCTTACGTGATTCAACTGAACCACTTTCATCTAAGTAGTCGTCAAACTTTTTCTCTGCCTTAGCCGCTCTCTTGGCTAAAAACCTTTCTCTTAAGTCGTCTCCTTTCTCGTAAGGTGGAATGTGACCTGTTTTACTCTT
>Ga0209631_10000275_pt1 | contig 69378 bp, 44 predicted proteins | sample COG_08_FD_184752 | JGI IMG/M metagenome (GOLD analysis project Ga0209631, IMG submission 184752) | Pelagic Microbial community sample from North Sea - COGITO 998_met_08 (SPAdes) (version 2) | ecosystem: Environmental > Aquatic > Marine > Neritic zone/Coastal water | place: Helgoland, sampling... | reverse complement strand
TTGTTTCACAGAAAATCATGTCAAATCCAACGGCCTTGGCCACTTCGATGGCTCGATCGAGGTTGGCACTGATTTCAGAACCAGAGCCACGGCTTGCTAGACTGCGCATGTAGAGGTCGTTGTTTGAAAGTGAATTCATACGGATTCTGTCACCGAGCAATGCACCACCGGTTCGCTTTCGAGTTGGATCAACACACAGCAAGCAGACCTTCTTACCGGGATTGTCGCGTTGGATGCGCAGCATCAATTCATCAAGCAAACTTGATTTTCCAGCACCACCGGTTCCGGTGAACCCAATCACTGGGACCTCTTTGTCTGATGAACGGCAGGTTTCCACCGCCGCTTTGAATTGTTCATCATCAGCCGATTCAGACAGCGTGAGCAAAAGCCCGACCTTTGCCATGTCTTCGGGCGTGACCGGTCCATCAAGGCTCTTCATTCGCTCTTGGCTGATCAAATCAACTTCAGCAGCTTGACCCATCAAGTGATGAATCATGCCCATGAGGCCCATGCTTCGTCCATCATCGGGTGAGTAAATCTTCGAGATACCAGCCTGGTGAAGGGTGCGGATTTCAGGCGGCGTGATGGTGCCTCCACCGCCACCAAAGATGCGTACATGCTCGCAGCCAGCCTCATCCAGCAGTTCACGGATGTAGGAGAAGTACTCGACGTGGCCGCCTTGGTAGGAAGTGAGGGCAACGGCGTGGGCGTCCTCTTGAACAGCACAATCGACCACGGCCTTCGCAGACTGATCGTGGCCAAGGTGAATCACTTCTGCACCAGAGGATTGAATCAAGCGACGCATGACGTTGATGGCGGCGTCGTGGCCGTCAAACAGCGAGGCTGCGGTGATGACACGGACTGGACCAGCCGTGGTCTCGAACACCGGTTCTTCGTCCGCCATGATGCTTCCACGCACCTTTGGTTCATCAATTCAAGGGTGAGCGGTTGCGCTTCTTCACCAGCCTTGTTGTTGTTCGTAGGCGATGTCGCTTGGAACGCCCGACACCGCAGCAGTTTGTTGAACGCGTACGTTCTCTTGGTGGATGGCTTGTTCGAGGACGTCATCCAACTCGGTGCGCAGTCGTTCCAAACGAATGGCTTGGTGAGGTCCAAGCATGCGCATCATCACTGCACGTTCGTATGCAGAAGCAATTTCCTCAAGGTCGGCTCGCTTTGTTGCTTCCTTGAGCGAAGTTTCGAAGCGGCGGGCTCGACTGCCTCGGGTCACGAGGCCAACGCCAATCCACAGCGAGAGGGGAACGCCGACGAAGACGCCGATGAGATCCCAAGCGCCAAGTCCAATTTGGGTGCCGGGGACCACCAATTCATAGGTGTCAACGGGCTTGGAACTTGCATCCAATGGGTCGGTTCCTGCGTTTCGTTCAGCATCATCGAGGTACCCGTCGTTGTCATCGTCTGGGTCTGCCTCATCACCGATGTTGTCACCATCGGTGTCCCGCTGTTCGGTTGCATCGTTGGGAAAAGCGTCGTCTTCATCAGGCGTCAAGTCACCGTCTAAGTCGCCAGGTGAGGCGAAATCGGGTCGTACATCGATGCTGTCGTTGTATCCGTCGTTATCGCGGTCAAACAGGAATGGGTCGGGGTTGAATCCTGAGAGGTTGTCACCATACCCATCACCGTCTTCATCAACGCATTGAGTGGCATCGTTCGGGAACATGTCGGGGTTTCGTCCAACAGGGTTGTCGCCACAGCCGTCGTTGTCGCTGTCGTACCATTGGCTTGGTTCTGCCAAGAAAGCATCATAGTTGACGCCAAATGGATTGTCCCCGTATCCATCGCCATCAATATCGTACCATTGTGTGGCTTCATTTGGGAATTTGTCAGCGTTTGAGCCAAAGGAGTTGTCTCCGAATCCGTCACCATCCGAATCCATGTTTTGAGACGGATCGTAAGGGAAGGCATCCACGCTGTCTTCGTAGCCATCGTTGTCGGTGTCCAACCACCTGAGGCCATCTTGCGGGAAACCATCTCCAGCATCAGACCAGCCGTCGCCGTCGCTGTCAATGCATCCGAACCTGTCCTCGGTTGAAGTGCCGGGTGTTGTGATGCACGCATCGCCACGCGTTCCTCCAAGGTTGTCGCCATAGCCATCAGCATCCAAGTCGGAGGATTGGGTTGGGTCGAATGGGAATTCATCATAGTCAAGGCCAACCGGGTTGTCGCCGTAGCCATCACCGTCCAAATCCCCCCATTGTGTCACCTCGTCCGGTAGATCATCGACCAAATCAGCGTAACCATCACCGTCTGTGTCGGGGCATCCTAGCAGACCTTCTGTGCTGTTGCCGTTGACAAGTGGGCAATTGTCACCACCGATTCCGGATGGATTGTCTCCATAGCCATCAGCGTCGCTGTCGGCCCATTGGCTTGGGTCGCTTGGGTATGCATCACCTACGTTGCTGAATCCATCAAAGTCATTGTCGGGGCAGCCAAAAGTGTCTCGATTTGAAGTCCCTGACACGGCAGGGCAGTCATCAGCAAAATTTCCATTTGATTCGTCGCCAAATCCATCGCCATCTTCGTCCGCCCATTGGGTCGAATCGTGAGGGAATGCATCAGAATCATCCGCCCAAGCATCACCGTCAATGTCGCCGCAACCTTGCCTTCCTGAGGTGGAAGTGCCGGGTGTGTAAGGGCAATCATCGCTGGTGGAGAAGCCTCCATTATCGCCAAATCCGTCTGCGTCAATATCGCTCCATTGATTTCCGTCGGTGGGGAATGCGTCGCGTGTGCTGCCGTATCCATCACCATCGAAATCATCTGAAAAGATCGAGAGCGTTTGCAAGGCTCCGTCGTACTGCAAAAGGGCGAAGTTGCCAGAATTGGTAGCGATGGCTTGTGGGCATCCCGCGTTGACGTTGTGCGTTGTCACGTTGCTTACCGTTGAATCGTGCCAGGCAAGGATGCTGATCTGTTCATTTTGACCACCTGAGACGAGAGCTTCTACATCACCGTACAGTGTTCCAGTGTGGCACACAGCAGCAAATCCGAGGTCAGGCGTGCTCGTGCTTGTCATCGACAAGATTGAACGAGTGGACTTCACAGCAAATGCTGAGGAGAAATCAGTGTTCCCAAGCACAATCATGTTGGCGTTGAGGCCTTGGAAAGCGGTTGTTGTTGTTGCACCGCTGGAGGCGTTGAAGGAAACAAAATCACACTCGGTGTTCCCACCGGTGTTCCATCCCTCGACAAACAGGGCGGATTGGTGGCCAAAGACACTGAGTTTGGCATCAGCCAAGACACCGATTGAACAATCCCTGATGCCCGACCATTGAGCATCAAAAGTGTCTGTTCCTGTGGCAATGTTACGAGCACCGAATGCATGTGCAGCACTCACTTCCATTGAACCACTCGACCAAGAGGCTGTTGTGCCAAGAAGGGACAATGCTCCCTCTGCGGAGTTGTGATCTCGATCCCCGCAATGCGAATTCGCAGCGCTGTAAAGGGTGGTTGGACTTGCGTACAAGGCTTGGTGGCAATCTGGATTCGGACCGATAATTTCGTTGAGTGCACCGTTTTCCCCACCGTATTCAAGCAGGTTTGAAGAGAGAAGCCATTCAACTGTCGATTCAACGGATGTGGTGTTGGTCTGAAGATTCCACTGCATTGTAATCATTCGTTGTCGATCGTTGGCTAAGGTGCAATCCAGGCCAGCCAAACCGATGAGACCGCTGCCTGTAGGACAACTCAATGTGAAGTATGCGTCGTCTTGATTGGAGGTGAGTGCGTGAATCCTTAGTTCACTACCTGAACTTGGAGCAAGCTCGATTGTGTGTTCAATCGCTCCATTCTCGTTGACAGATTCGAGCACGACACCGGTTGAGGTGTGGGCGATGAGCACCATGCCTCCGTCGTGAACCGCTTGCATCACAGGTTGGGCAACGAGTGTGGTGTCCGAGAGGATTGACCCATCATGGTCGAGTATGATCAATTTCCCGCCAGGTGCCTCATTTGACCAATTGTGGTTGCCGACCGAGCCTGTTCCATCATGGGTCACAGTGACTGCATAAGCGCTTCCGATTGGTGAGATATCGACTGCTACGGCTCCATTTTCGATGGGGACATTTACATCCCAAACCCATGAGGATTGGGAGGCCACATTCGAAGGGCTGAGTTCCCCTAATTCACTTTGTTCAGCCAATGGTAAAGTTGCTTGCAGAATCAAAATGACTGAAACGAAGGTTGCTATTCGGGCTGCATTCATACTCTATAATACGGACAAAGAGTGTTTCAATGTTTGCTTGTGAGCAAAATGACTCAAACTTGAGACACTTCATCTTCGGCCAAGGGCGGAAGCCCCTTCTTGGCACGGATGTAATCGGTGTAATTGCCGTAATAGACGGTGACAATCCCATCTTGTAATTCCCAGATGCGGTTGACCACTTGGTCGAGGAACCATCGATCGTGGGAGACCGTGATGAGGGAGCCTTCGTAGCCGATGAGCGCCTCTTCGAGCGTGTCTTTGGAATCCATGTCCAAGTGGTTCGTTGGTTCATCCATGAGCAGGAGGTTGTTTTCTTCCAGCAACAGCTTGAGAAGAGCAACACGCGCCCGTTCGCCACCCGAAAGTTGGGACAGTTTGGTGGTCACCTGTTCGCCCGAGAATTGGAATCGGCCTAATGCTGCACGAATATCACCGTAACTGAAATCTGGTCGCAATTTTTGGATCTGCTCGACGGCGTTCAGGTTGAAGTCGAGTGTTCCGTGGTCTTGATGGAAGTATCCGATCTCGGCGCCAGGCGCTAAATCACGGGTTCCACTGGTCAGCTTTTCATCACCGTTGATGAGTTTTAGAAGGGTGGTTTTTCCTTGTCCGTTTCCACCAACAATTCCGATTCGATCACCCTTTCGAACTTCTAAATCTTGATTGTTAAGCAGTGGGCGGTTGAGGCCTTCAAAGATCTTGGTGGCCCCGTCCATTTGGAGGACGTCCATGCTCGCCTTGTCGGTGGCTTCGAGTTGCAAAATCAGCGGCTTCCGCTTCTTCGGAACACGGGCTCTGAGGGCCTTGAGTTCCTTCTGCATCCGTTCGATCATCTTCTGTTTTGCAGAAATCGATTTGTCATATTTGTTGGCTCGCTTCATTTGCTTGAGCGCACCAGTGGTTGCTGCAATTTTCTTTTCCACGGTGTGAATCATGTCGCCAAGAGCGGCCTCTGTTGCAATCTTTTGGCGCAAGAACTGGCTGTAGTTCCCCTTCCAAGGCCATGCTCGGAGGTTGTCGACTTCAACGATTCGAGTGCAGACTTGGTCGAGGAAGTAACGGTCGTGGGACACGATGAGTTGTGCGCCCTTGAAATCTTTGAGAAAAGCCTCGAGCCATTCGGTGGTTTCAATGTCCAAGTGATTGGTTGGTTCGTCCAAGAACATCACATCGACGCCAGCAAGGCCGACCAGTTGGCGAGCCAACGCAAGTTTTGCCTTCTCTCCACCCGAGAGTTTGCTGACCTTCATGTCCATGGGGTGCTTGTCTAGGCCGAGTTTTGTGAGTGTGGCTTTTGCAATGCTGGCGATGTTGGCCACGTTTCCACCACCGCTTTCACCAAGGGTTTGCTGAAGTTCGCTGTACCGTTCCATGACGCTTTCCCAATCTCCATCGTAAAATGCAGGGTCGATCATCTGTGCTTCAATGGCGGCAATTTCATCTTCGAGTTCTTGAAATTGACGTCCCTTGCGCCCAAGTTCTTGTTCGATGGTCGAATCGGGGTCGATGTCCCTAATTTGAGTCAGGTAGGCGATGCGAATACCGGGAGCGAATTGAATTTCACCAACGTCTTGTGATTGTTCACTGATGGTGTTGAGAAGCGTTGTTTTTCCTGCTCCATTATGGCCCACGATTCCGATGCGGTCACCATCTTGCACGAGCAAGTTAATGTCCACGAGCACATCGACTGGACCGAAACTTCGGTCGACTCCTTCGATGTTGATGAGTTCGCGTGCCATGTTCTCCCCGTTGATGCCCTCAGTGCACCCCTCATAAACTCCATGGCATCGAACCCGCATCCATTTGGCCTTGCACTGGTTTATTCACCACCGCCGTTCATGGTGAGTTGTGGGCCGCAGACGATGGACGCCAGAGCGACAAAGGACGCTCAAAGAAGCGGACTGGATCGTTGGTTGGTTACGAGCGAACGGCCCATCTACGACCCGTGCTCTTACCCAAGCAATGGAACACGAAGGGATTGAACTTCGCGCTCATGTGTTGAACAAAGCACTTCGCAAGTCGCCATTCATTGTTCACGCCGGATACGAAATGGTTGATGGTGCATCCCTTAGCGTGTGGAAGTTTTCGCCAGGGGAAGAAGAGTGATCTTCAATCGAATTGAGTAAAGACGCTTGCTCTTCCTTTTCGTTCAAGCAGAGCGCGTTTGTATTCGTGTTCAATTCTTTTTCGTTCGGCGAGTTCACTGCGCATGTTTGGTGAAGATGCGACACAGACAATCAGCCCTAACACTGCACCAGATGGGACACTCATCAGCAGGGGAATCCCCAAGATCGCCGTATTGAGCACACCAACAATGAGCCCTACGCTTGCCGCAATTGCGAATGGTTTGTGAACTATTTTTGGCACGATTGGCGGTGCCTTTCTTGGTTTGGATAAATCAATGCTGACCGAGGAGGCTTTGTTTTGTTCGGTAGCAATCATTGAACTTCAGTTTTCGCGGCGGGTTATATATTAATCGCCGAATGTAACCTTTACGGGGGAAAAACAGCGTAAAACGCTCTAAACCGTGATCATAATCCGGTGTTGGTTCACGAAACCGTCATCAAATTGCTTTGATTGCTTCTTCATGGTGTGCCAAGAGGTTTCGCAGTTTGACCTTCATCGACGGTGTGAGCATGTCGTTGTCAGTGGTCCACTCAACTGGATCGAGGATCAAAGTTGCGGCAACTTCGTAGCCCTTCCATGCGGGGGCTTTCATGCTGTTTGCTTTCAATTCAGCAAGCAACCAGTCGTTCACTTCCTTTCGAGCACAGATGTCAGCATTGCTGCCAGACACATCAACACCTGCAGCCTTCAAAGCAGGCTTCAAGCTGTCCATATTTGGATGAACCACGAGGTATGTTCTGAGCATGTTTCGTCCATCGAGCACTGCTTGCTCAACGAAGGGTGAGAGCTTGAGGTTTTCTTCCAATGGTGCAGGAGAAACATACTTTCCATTTTCAAGTTTGAATTGACTCTTGACTCGACCTGTGATGGCCAAGAACTCACCGTTGAGTTTGCCGAGGTCACCGGTTCTGAAGACACCGGGTTCAATGATCACTTCATTGGTGGCTTCCTCGTTATTCCAGTACCCCATCATCACGTTCGGACCATGAACAATAATTTCGCCTTCATCAGGTCGCTCAGGGTCGTCCCATGCATCGGTATCGATGGTCACCTTCACACCGTTAGCAACACGGCCGACGCATCGGAGTTTCGAGGTCCCTGGCCCAGCCCAGCCGTTGGCGGCCACGAGCGGGGATGTTTCAGTAAGTCCGTAGCCCTCATAGCAACTGAACCCGACCATCTGAATGAATTCAGCAACGTCAGGTGAAAGCGCAGCAGCGCCCGACATACAGAAGCGAATGTTTCCACCGAATCGAGCACGGACCTTTGACCAAATGACCTTGTCATAGAACTTGTCAAGAGCGCCCTTTGGGGGGACTGCGTCACACTCAACGCCAGCCTTGGCAATGCGCTTTGAAGCGTGCTTGCGTGCCTTTCCGGAAAGGAATCGCTTGACTGGTGATGAAGCAAATTGACTGTTCACTCGATCGTAGAACTTGTTCCAAACCCGTGGGACCGCGAGAAGAACTGCAGGCTTAATTTCGATGCATTCGTCAGCGATGCGAGTCAAGTCCGAAATCAAGTTGATGTGGACTCCACAGCGGATCATCCAGTGCAGGTCAAAGGTGCTTCCAAACGAGTGGGCCCAAGGAAGGAAAGCAGCGTTTTTATCGCCGACATAGACCTTGAACGCTGATTGGACACAGAGGATGTTGGAGAGTGTGTTCCAGTTGCTCAACATGACACCTTTGGGGTTTCCAGTGGTTCCCGATGTGTAAATGAGGGTGTTGAGTGCAAACGGGTCGTCTGCAATTTCGAATGTGTTTTCAGATGAACGGCCAGCAGCAACGAAATCAGTCCAGTTGTGAACAGCGATGCCTTCAGGTGGCTCTTCATTTGCGGGCTCTTCACCCATCAACAAGATTCCAGCCTTTGGCCAAGCGCTTGCTTCTGAAGGAAGGTGTTCAACGAGCTTGTCGAGCACGCCGGTGTTTGCCACTGCGAGAAGGGTTGGTGTGGAATCATTGAGGATGTAGGCCCACTCTGCACCGTGCTGGTGTGTGTACATGGCGGTGTATGCTGCGCCAATGGCGTTTGTACCGTAGGAGATGGCAGCCCATTCGACGCTGTTGTCGAGGATCATGGCGACACGGTCTCCGGTTGAAACACCCAAATCTGCGAGGCGTTGTCCGACAGCAGTCGACAAACTTCCAAACTCGTCGTAGGTCAAGTGAGTGCGCGGCATGCCCTTTTCTGGAATGTAACCAAAGCATTGGTTCGAGCCAAATCGCTCGACGCTGGTCATCAACATTTGGTACAATGTTCGTGGATCGTCGCCTTCTGGCTGCTTCCATTGTCGGTCGTCCGGTTGTCGTTCCCAAGCCATCTGCGGTTCTGCCATGAACAGTAAGTGTTGCATTAAGCACTTGAAAGGTTCGCCGGTTTGGCATGAACATCAGCAACCATTCCGCTGAAGACACGCCACGACATTTGCACGCCAATCAGCTCCCTTGTTTTTGTTCGCCAGCGGGCTAGCAGGGCTTGGATGCCAGCATGTATCAATGGTGATTTTCCGCCCATTCCGAGATTGCCCTGGGCCTTTTTTTCCGGCTGCAAAGGCTTTCCTTGCTCTTTGTTCAGCGTATTTTCCAATGCCGATGATGTGGGTGATGCCAAGGATGTCCACCACTTCTCTGAGGTGCTCGTCGCACGCTTCAAGCACTGGAGCAATCACCGCAGCAGGCACATTGTTGGGTGTGATGTTTTGTCCACGTTCGCCCAATAACAAGAGCGGGCAATGGTTGACGACAAAGAGATGCTCAAAGGTTGCCTTGGCCGATCCGTAATGCTTTTCCATAAGGTTCCAGATGCGGGTGCCTGAAACTTCTTGGCGTTCAAGCGCCATGCCTTCTATGGGTCGCTTTGGGTGAGCATTCGCCGGCGTCTCAAGGTTTCGAGCTTCAATTTCTAAGAAGTCACGAGCGACCTCTGTGGCACCAAACGGTACGCCTGTCTGGGCCATGCCCCATGGTCCTGGGTTCATGCCAAGGAGCAATGTTGTGGCTCCAAGTCCACCCCACTTTTCGAGGTATTGCACATGGTGAGGCCAGGCGTAATCCAAGGGGTTTGTCGCATGAGCCACTTCGGAGTTGCCCTCTATTTTCTTGATGGCCTGATCGCACTTTGATGAGAGGGTTTGGGCGGACACAATCAATGCTTCAACAGTGTCCATGCCGCACCTATGATGGGTGCCTTACATGATTCTATTGAACACCCACCTTGCCTTGACAAGAAGGGTCGCCAATGAGCGCAAAGGTGAACGCAGTGATGCGACAGTGAATCACTCTTCATCTTCTCTGCGTATGGCAATAAGCAAGCCAACGGCGATTGTTGCAGTCGCTCCAATCATGCTCACCGCAGGAATTGTTTGGTTTAGGCTGACAAATTTGTCCCTATTTTGAAAAGTAGACTGAGAACTCATCATTCCAATCCACAGAACTCTGTTTGAACCAATCTGCTGCTGTTTCAAAGGGTGCTCTTCCTTTGGATGTCTGCTTTGCTCGTTGGCTGATCAGCTTCCAAGCGGTTTTTTCACCGATTCCTGGAATGGCTTCAAGTTGCTTTTGCGTCATGGTTTGGTGATCGAGATGAATTTCAACCCCGGTGATTGATCGTGCACCATGGCCTGTGATCACGATGTTCGATTGAGTTTCCAAAGGAATGTGGTATTCGACCCCTATCAAGATTGGATAAGCGCCGATTTGACGGCCGAACGTGATGCCCGCTTTTCCTCGAGATGCGTCCGCAGTGTGCGCTTCGCCAAGATGGGCTGGAAGCCTTGTTCGTCCGTCATGTGCCTCCCAATGCACATCGGATAGGATATTACCCAAAGGGAATAATTCCTTCAACAGGGGCCCATCGATGGTGTCTCGTACGTTGGTTTTGAAGGAACTGAACTGTTCGGGAGGGATGTCTTGGAAACCTTCACCTTCGACCTGTCGAATGTTGATGCGGCGCAAAAGTAACCCCTCTCGGCGAATGTCATGGAGCAGATCGAGGTTCATTTGGTAAGTTTCCTTTGATTCTCCGTTAAGGCCTGCGATGAAGTTGAGGCCAGGCAGTAACTTGGGCAGGCCACGTTCACCTCGAACCCGACCATGCTTGTTGATCAAGCGAATCGCCGATTTGAGTTGGTCTGGATCGCAATTGAGCCAGTTCGCTTCGTGCACACTTGGGTCGGCAGACTCAAGACCAAATGAAAGCACAGCACCGTCAGAAAGCGTTTCAACAAGAGTCTTGGTGATTTCCTCAGACGGTTCGAGATGTTCTGCAATGATCGAGGGGTTGCCGTTGTCTGTATGAAGCACACCCAGCCGCTCATCATCGCGTAAGCCATGCAACAAGCGGGCAATGGGTTCTGGGTTTGGCACTGGATATTCGAGTTCTCGAACTCCATCTGCCATGTAGGTGTATGTGTCTGTCATGCCTCCAAGGCGCACATGGTGGACGCCAGCATCATGAGCAAGGCGCACTTCTTTGATGATGTCCTCAGGTGTTCGCCAAATGGGAATCCCCTTTTTGGGTTCAATGCAAAACTTGCACCCTCGCTTGTAACGTACGCATCCTTGGTACACTTCCACTTCGTATGTGAGCGGTCCTGGCCTTTTCTCGCTTCCAAGATCTGGATGGTCCGTTACCGCTTTACTTGACGCTCCAGCCTGTGCCCATTCTGTCCATTGTTCAGCAGTGCGGCGTTGGTGTGACCACGCTCCTGTGTGAAGGTAAGCATGGAGCGTTGCATCTGTGTCTTGAAGCGCCAAGAACAGATTCGCTCGAAGCGGGGACCAACCTTGCTGCTTCCATCCACGAATCGCCCAACCACCGAACAAGGCTGGTGTTGCTGATGGAAGGTTTCGGATGATTTCCCGGGTTTCTTTGAGAGAGATGGGTGTGCCACGGAGGTAGCGGCCTGGTACAACCGCCCCGGCAATGCATGCAAGTCCAGCAGCCTTCGCTAGGCGCTGGTGCGCAGCCTCTTCGCCATGTTCACGAATGTACATCCGCCAAGCATCGATTGTTGTGTACTCATAGGCGATGTTTGCTCGCTCCAACACTCCACAGAGGTAGCGAATGTGAAAACCGACATAGGGTGGAACACCGAAGGCTGCAGGCTCATCTTCGTAGCCATCAATAACGAGCCAAGCGGGTTCATGCGACTCGGCCATAGTGACCAACCCGCGCTAAGTGGTCTTCAATCCTTCTTGGGGCGGCGGCGAGGTCGGCGCTTCTTACTGTCTTCTTCCTCTTCGCGCATGGCTTGAAGTTCACGGTTGGTTTTACCACCGGATTGGGCAGGTTTTCCACCTTTTCCGCCTTTCTTGCCACCCTGTGAGACATCGACCTTGATCTTTCGACCAAGCAGTTCAGTGCCGTTGAGTTTTGCAACAATTGCTTCACCCTGATCCATCTCCTTCACGAATGCGAAGGCGAATCCTTTGGGTTTTCCAGCGTTATCGGTTGCCATCACGAGTTCAGTGATGGTCGCAACGCCTTCAAACAGTGCTTTGAGTTGATCTTCAGTGGCTTTGAATGGGAGGTTGCCAACATAGAGTTTGAGACCTTCAGGGTCCTTTCGCTTCTCACGCTTGCCCTTCTTATCATCGCTGTCTGCATCACGAACACCGATGCGGCGCCCGTTGATCTTGTGCTTGTCCAACTTGGCAATTGCAGCATCAGCGTGTGCTTTTTCGCTGTAGGTGACGAATCCGAAGCCACGGTTTACGCCGTTGTCATCGGTGAGGACAATGCAATCCGTCATGTCGCCGTGCTCAGCAAAGAGCGCTCTGAGTTCTTCAGTGCCGACTTCTCGGGGTAGTCCTCCAACAAACAATCGGCAACCAGGTGCGTTGCGTGGGCGTCGACCTTTGCCGCCGCTTTCGCCTTCGAATCGGAAGTAGGTACGTTCTCGTCCATCTTCGCGAACATCAGCTGCAATGAATGTAGCCCGACCTGCTGGTCCTTTGCCAAACATGGCTTCAGCGGCAGCGCCCCAGCGCTTTCCAGCGTTGTTGAGGGTGCTTGCGCCTTGTTCGAGTTCAGCCCATCCAGCACCGTAGTTGTCGGCAAGGGCACGGTAGGATTGGAATCCACATGAAGGGCATTGAACGTTCCAATCACCATCGAGGTGTGGAAGCAAGGTGTCGCCACATGGAGGGCAAATGGCATGGAGCACACCGCAGTCATCTCTGTCTCGGAATGAAATTCGGAGCACAGGTGAGGTTTCCTTCACTTCTGCTCTGCACACATCACGACGTCGGACAGCGTCTGCAGTTTGATGCATGTAGCGATCCACGATGTTCGTGACATGGAATTGACCGTAGAGGTACTCGGGCAGCACACTTCCAGGCTTCCCTTCGATGCAGATGACCTGTGCCTCTCCGTTCTTTTCGTTGAGTTTAACAATTTCACAAAGCACAGTATCGCCGATTTCAGGAGTGACAACGGCCTTTGCAGCCGTGACCGTACCGATGCCATCGTTGATGGAAAACGCACCAATTGCAGTGGCCACAATGCGGCCATCAACTTCAATTGTTCCTTCTCCAGCCTCGCATTCTGCGGTGCTGGATACATTCATTCCTGGGGTGACGAGGCTCGGCGTCATGTGATTCATTCCTTTGCAAACATGGCCTGAGGTAGGTCGCATGCTGTTTCGCGTGGTTGAAGGGGTGGGCCGTCCCCTTTTCAACCCCTCATACGAGGGTTCAGGCCTGTTCATTTTCGTCTTCGATTAATTTGGCATCACCGGGTCGGTGAAATCGCCAGCATCGAATTGGAGTTGTGGCCTTGCCTTTGCTGTGATGGGCATAGGTGGGTGGTAATCTGAATTCTGTTTCTAACATCACCTCGCCGTCATAACCGTGTTCCTTCGCCATTGCAATCAAATGGCGTGCTTTGGCGCTATGAAGCACATGAACGGCTGTTGCACCCAACGAGAATGCGAATTCAAGCAGTGGGCGATCCGCCCTTGCGCTTTGTACGCCCCAAGGAGGGTTCATGATCACCAAATCGATTGGTTGTTCGATTTCAATTTGTTCAGGTCCAATCATCGCATGGACCGTTGTCGCCGAACCAGCGACTCGCTTGTCAATCTTCGAGGCGTTGGCCTCTGCGACGGCATGTGCGGATGAATCGCCTTCGATCAGGGTCACATGTTCAGCGCCAAGCAAAAGGGTTGCAAGGCCGAGAATTCCGTTGCCCGCAGCTAGGTCGACAATGTGCTTGCCCTGCACATCGTCGACTTGGTCCACACCGAGCATCCAGTAAGCAGCAAGGTCGCCCTCTGTAGCGTATTGCTCAAGTTCGACTCGCAGACAAGGGTGGGGCTTGAGCTTTGACAATTCAATAGCCAAATGCTTCGGCCGCATTCAACTCACCAGCGTGGCGGTTGTTGTTGGAATTGGTTGTTTGCTGCGTATTGCTGTTGGGCTGCTTGCATTTGCAAACGCATGTAATGAATTTGTTCTGCTTCTTGGCGAAGGCGAAGAAGAAGTTGTTCGCCAGGTTGCTGATTTCCACAAAACCTGCAGAAGCGAATGCCGTCTTGGTGCTGTTGTCCGCAGTTGATACAGAATCCCATGGTGGTGCCTCCAATGTGGTGTCAGGTCGAGCGGTATTGAATCTTGTCATTCCATCGTCGCCAACTGAAGGAAGACGGGCCATGTTTCGAACCCGACGGCAGTTGCACGTTCGTTGATCTCTTCCCAACGTGGATCATCCATCATTTCATTGGGTTCCACGCCAGCCGCCAGTAAGCCGTTGACAAGTTCTCTGAATTCGATTTCAATATCCGACATTTGCTCTCCAGGTTCCTCTTCAATCACCGGCATAGGGACATTTTCTTTGTTCTCCTCAGGGCTCATGACAGGTGCTGGTGTTTCAACAACTTGCGAGGCAGTTGGTTCCGGCGCGCTGCCTGATGGAAGAGGTACGAAAACGTGCTCGGGCGTAGCGGGGCTTGTTGGCAGGGGTGCTTGCTCAACGTTTGCTTCACCGTCTTCATTGGGCGAAACATGAGGTTCAGCCTCATCGGCTATGCCAGCGATAAGGTCGGTTGAGAAAGCGTCCATCATGGCGTCCATGCTTTCTTCTTTAACGGGCGCAGGTGCAGGTGCTGGCATCTCTTCAGCAGTGGCTTGACTGATGGTTTGCTTTTTCTCCAACCGTCCAACTCCGAGCACTTCTGCCTGCTGACGGGCCAATTCTGCCGCTTGTCGCCTTGGCAGGCTTACGAAACACTTCCCTGGAATGCTTTGAGGCGGGAAGGGGAGGTAGTAGCGTTCAAGAGCATCGAGCGAGGGGTGTCGAAAGCACATGATGCGCTGAGTCTCAAAACCGCGTTGTGCTGGATTGTCAACCGAATAAGGCAGAGCAGTCACTTCAACAGAACTGCGAAGCCATCCTTCGTTGGTGACGAGGTGCTGCATCCAAGGGCCCATATCAGGTGTTGCTAAGTCGACGAATTGAAATGAAGCACTTCGTGGATCAAAGCCTTGATCTTCGAGCAAATGTGCTCCAGCACGAGGGCGGTGGAAGACCGTTAAGACGGGTTGTCCATGTTCGATCATATCGCCGTGCAATTCGAGCAACTTTCGTTCTTTACGAGGACACATGAGCATCACGGTCATGCGGCTTGAGGCAGGGTCCCAGATCTCACCCCAGCGTGTATCTGCCTCATTCTTGAGTTGACCAAGGGTCATGTCCGGAATCATTGCGGTAATACCCATGCTCGCACCAATTCCGTGGGGGTGATGAACGCATTTATGCCTACTGCTGTTTCGGGAGCCTTTGTTCGATGTAGGCCTGCTCTGCCAACAACATGGTACCGCCTGCAGCGCCACGGATTGTGTTGTGTGAATAGGCTGAAAATTCAACGGTTGTCGAATCCACCATGCGAACTGGGCCGATGACCACACTCATTCCGGCTTTCAAATCATGAGTTGGGTCTGGGTCTGAAAGGAAGTGTTCTCCATTTCCCCAAAGGTGCGCCTCTGGGTCGATGCTTGCCACCCTTTGCATGGAGCGCAGTGGCGCACTTGGGCAATCAAGGAGGGCTTGAGTAAAATTGTGAGCGTCCAAGGCTGCGTTCACCTCGCTGAGGGTCACTGGTTCAGCAAACGTCACTTGAGCGAAGATCTGATGACCATTCATTCGTGTCACACGGCGGCATTCCACCTCAACTTCGAAACCTGCGGACAGCACGTGAAGCAGTTCAGCAGTTGTCTTCTCCGCTTCACCAGGGATTTCGCTTGGGTGATCGCCATCCAGTGCAGATTGACTTTGAAGTAAGCCGTAGCCTGCGCCTGAAAGTGCTTGTTCGCTCCTCATCCGTACATTGGTTATGGAAAAGGCATGGTGGAGTGCAGCTGTTGGCACGGCGAGTGGAATCAGTGTGCAATTTGTTGCGCATGCTAACCCGTACCCATCGCTTCCGAAATCGGCCAGATGTTGAGGATTGATGTCTGAGATCACCAACGGGACACCATCGCACCGTCGAAAAGCGCTTGAATTAGAAAACACAGCAATACCGGCTAAGGCAAGGTTGCGTTCGAGCGGGTCTGCAACCTCCGCAGGTACACAAGAAAAAGCAACGGTGATGCCTTTTTGTTTGAGGTGAGCAATGAGGTTGTCATCTTCTGCATCAAGGACCTTGAGGTGAGGCAATTGTGGCCTGTTCTGTTCAAGGCCCCATGGAATTGAGTCAAGCGAAGCACCTGCTGTGCGTTTGCTCCCGACCACGGCGCTGAGGCGGAACCATGGATGGTTCACAAGACGTTGTTGCATGCGTTGAGCAACCAATCCCGACGCACCTAGGACTGCGGTGTGGTGGCGTCCCATGCTTTAGCCTCCCTCTTGCCTGTTTTGAGACTTGTTCATTGTTCGATGCTCAAATTCCCTTCCCCTTCAACAGAATGGGGCGGAGTTTTGAAAATTCTACGAACAAGCAATTTTCTCAAAATGTTCCAACCGTCCTTGACAGAACCGAGCTTTGCTTCCCCCAAGCGTTTGGAATATCGAATGGGAATCTGGGCAATTTCAAGGTGTTCTAAAACGCATGAAGTGTACATCTCAGCCTCGATTTCAAAGCGCATGGAATTCAATTTCAACGCCTGAATCGAGCGTCGGTTAAACGCCCAATACCCAGTGCATAAATCAGGCATAGGTACGCCGTAAAGAGCAACAGCACACCATGTTAACAAGTGGTTTCCAAAGTAATTGACACGGGTCATCGCATCGGGGTCCATCGCACCTTTTAGGCGGTCTCCAACCGCCACATCAGCTTTTTCTAGAGCCTTCAACATGCGAATCATTTCCTCTGGATGATACGTTCCATCGGCATCCAACATCACCAATGCATCATCGCCGCTTTGTAAGAAAGCCGAGAATCCCTGGCGCATAGCCACTCCTTTCCCTCTCCCATGTTGACGCATCGTCTTACAGTTGAGTTGTTTCGCGATTTCGATGGTACCATCGTCGCTTCCACCATCGACAACAAGAATGGAAACCATCCAGCCCGAGGCACGGAGTTGTTCGATGGGAATCCTCGGAACCACCTCTGCGATTCCCTCGGCCTCGTCCAAGGTGGGAAGGAGCACCGTGACGCTCTTCATGGTGTGAGGAATCGCTTTGATGTTTTCATCGCTTCGCTCAAAACCCCGTTTAGACCCTGAATTCCAGCCAATGCATGCGCAACCCAGTGCGGTCAAGCAGGGCGTCACCGCGGCCGGAGAACCCGATTGGATTGATCCAACGCCGATTCGAAGAACTGTCAGCATCCCAAACAAATTCCAGTGTTTGGGTTCCTTCGCTCAAGTTTACGTTTTCAATGCAGGCCGAATGCCAGCCTGAATTGAGGTCGTTGAACGTTTCATTGTGCTGGTCAAGCATGATTGTAACCCCTTCGAGGTTCCCAACCGCTTCAAACACCATGCACAACCGGCCAGCAGGCATGGTTTGTTCTTGGAACTTGAATGAAAGTGATGTGTCCACTGATTCGATCAGAAAAGGTCGATCGTTACCGAGTTCGAACGGATCCCTGAATCGATGGTCTGCCCACGGGTCGATTCTCGTGATGCACCCCTTCTTGCACGAATCTTCGTCGAAGGAAGTAAACTGATGCACCTCACTTTGACCAGAGCCATCGAAGGCCCAAAGCGCACTGCCGTGATGTTCGACAAGCATCGACCAATGCGATGAGCGAGCAAGATACCAACCGACGGTGCCGAGCGGGGAAGACACAGCATGAGTGATGTTGAGGGCCTTGATCGCCTCATGGTGATCTCCAAACACAGCAGAGGTGGCTTCAGATTGAATCGAGGATTCAAGCTGGACCAAGCCAAGTGTTGGTAAACTGGTGAATTGGATGTGGGTTGGTGCATCCAAAACATAACCCCATTGAGCGTTTTCGGAGAACACAATGCTCCCGTCTGGTAGCCCTTCAATCGCTTCCATGAGGTCGATATCGCCCTGTCCAATGGGTCGCAATTCATCATGCTCGCTGACTTGGATCAACAGCAAATTACCAATGATGATTCCAATGATGACGCTTGCCATGAGTCCTGTTGAAATTTTGTGGTGAAGGTGAGGGTCCCATCCAATGCCCATGAAGCCTCTTTTTTGATCAACGGCAGTCAAATTCGTAGCATCGCTCCACAAGAGGCCAAGCAATGCGGCCAACGGTATGTGGAAGGCATGCAAACCCATTGAATACAGCACATAAGAAAGCAGGGAGAGGATCGGGATTTGTTCTAATCCCTCGATGAGGTGAATGCCACTCAACAACCATAATCCTGCAAACCAAGTGCTCAGGAGCATCCCTTCGACCGTCCCGCGCAGTCGCCACGATGCGAGTAACCCGCCTGTTAAAAGCAGCAAATTGTAGGTGATTAATGGGCGTCCACCCTGCCAACCATATTCGGCAAACACAGCGGCGTCAAGCATTCGAGGGGCCAGAATGAGCAAGGCAATCGCTGCAGCCCCAGTGAGTAAAGTTGCGCTTGTGATCAATATTTTCTGAACGTTTGCGCTGTACTTTTCATCCAACCGAAGTCCGATGAGAAGATGCGCTGCCATCAGCATCCCAAGGTAGATTGCTCCCGTAGGATGAATCAACGCAACGCAAAGGAAAGCCAACACGAAGCCCCGGGTATGGTGCTTTGCTCTGGTTGCAGACGGTCGTAGCAAGACCAAAAGACCCACAACTAATCCAAGTTGGCTGGCGACGGTGGGGTATCCTGAATCAAATGTTTTGGCAAATAATCCGGCTCCAAAGGCCATGGCAAGCATCCCATGCGCTCCAGCGCCCTGACGGTCCATCGCTCCTCCGACACCAAGAACCAAGGCAAAAAGGCTGTAGTGGCCAAGGTGGAACACGGCTTGTCCGGATGACAATCCAAGGGTGATCTGCAGCCATGCAGCAAGCGATGGAAACGCTGGAGGGTAGGTCCAAAACCCTTCATTGGTACCGGGCAAAGCCATGCCCCCCGTGCTTTGTATCTGCCCACTCAACATCGAAAATCCAATCCAATCAACACCAAACGGAAGATCTTGCAAAAAGGGCAGCGTCAAGCAACTTAGTGCCGCCACAAGGCCGATTCCAAACATCCACGGTTGCCGGTTCGACTGGAACCACCGTTGTGCAGTCACCTCCTCGCTCAATGTAGTTTCTTCCTTTGAAATCACTTCACCATGCATGGCGGCTTCCAAAGCCTGCCATGGAGTGAGTTTTCTTTTTTCATCAACCCTGCGTTGAATATGGGCTAATGCTGCGGTGTTGAGCAACAACAGCCCTGCACTCATTAACCCCCAAGTCCACAAATCTGAATACAACAATATTCCGCTGAATCCGTAGACAAGCAAAAGCCCTAGCGAAGGGGTGAGCATTGCTCTACGAATTCGATCTGCACTCCCATCCAATACCCTACTCAGGGCGTAACCGGGAAGTGCCGTGACCGCCAACAAGAGCAGCACGGTGATGAGCATGGGTGAGCATCAAGGTTCAGGCTTTGATTCTTCGGCCAACAATCAAATGAAACGGCTCAATACGAGGCACATGGGCACGGAGCGGAAGGAATTTGCCCCAGTTGTCATTTTGGATGAACCGTACTGGGTCTTCAATTTCACACGAGGTCCTCCAGCAGATTGGGATTGCCCTTTCACTTACCAAATCGGCCGCTACGATGAAGTTCGGCCAGGCATGTACACCACGCCTTTGTTTGGAGGTGAACGAGACCTCCACGTCGGCATCGATCTTGGCGGGCCAGCAGGTACACCGGTCCATTCTTTTGCCGAGGGGACCATTCACTCATTCGGCATCAATTCCGAAGATGGTTCCTACGGGCCAACCATCGTCGTTGAATACGAACTTTCATGGCCGCCAACGCCGATGGATGCAAACCCTATGCGCAAAGTGTGGGCTCTTTATGGCCATCTTTCGACAGAGAGTCTTGACGGTCTCGCACCTGGCCAGCGCGTTCAAAGCGGTGCTCGCATCGCCACGATGGGAAAAAAGCACGAAAATGGAGGGTGGGAGCCGCACGTCCATTTTCAACTTTCATTGGTTGAGCCTGTCGTTCCCGATTTGCCGGGAGTCGTGCGTCGAGCAGACCGTGAACAGGCTATGATCGACTACCCAGACCCTCGCTTGGTGCTTGGTGCGTTGTACTGATCAGTCGACTGAATCAAGGTGTGCCTTGAGTGCGGAAATTGGCCCGATTGACGCAGGATCTTTGCCGTGCAGGAATGAGAGAGCCAACGAGATCCAGTCCGTCAAGATGCAGAGGTGAAGCATCGATTCAAGCAAAGTTTTGCCCTCCCCTTCGATTTTCCAGGCATAATCTGTTGCCGCATGGGCAATCATCCAATCCATTCGTTGTTGAACGCGCTGATGCATTCCCTTCCAGGTGAGCAACAGAACAACGTGTTCAATTCCAGCCGAATCTCGATCTTCACCAATGCCTCCCCAAGCTACACTTTCATTGTGGTTCATCTCCGGGACGATTCCAACCCGGGCGAATCTCGCAGCATTTTCATTCAATTGGTTCTTGAATCGGTTGAGGGCAGGGGTCATTTCTGTCGGGCCGATCAGAGCGATTGGTCGGTCCACCATGCACATGGCAAGTTGAACAATGTCGCCTTCAGGGTCTTCAAGAATGTCAAAGCCTTCCATGGCGGTTTGGAGCCGTTGAAGCATCATTTCATCAGCGCCTTCAGGCGGAGTTGGGAGCGCGCCTAGATGACGCAAGAGGACGATTTGTCGGCTGAACAGGTGTCCAAATGCACTTCGAGGTGGTTGACCGCCGACCGATGGGATGAGGTGGCAATTGGGATAGAGTTCGGGAAGGCCAGCAAGAACACCGCCTGTTGAAACAACCACCACTGTTGCTCCTGCCTTGAGAACGGTTTCGGTCGCTTCAAGGGTCTCTTCTGTGTTGCCACTGTGTGATGTTGCAAGCACAAGCCAAGCGGGCGTCCACCAAGCAGGTGCGGAGTAATCTCGTTGAACATGAACGGGCATTTTTCCTTGGAATTGTGCTAGGCCTGAAAGGAACTCCCCCCCCACGCCAGAGCCACCCATGCCGAGGCATAGGACGCCAGCCCATCGTTGACGACAAAGTGATTCAAGCCATTCAAACTGTTCAAGAGTGACGTGATTGAACCCCTTGCGCAGATCCTCAACAAAGGCTCGAGTGAAATCAATCATCCCCTCATGATCAAGCGCTAAAGCAAGGTCAACCAGGCTGGTGTTTTCTTCGGGAATCATGACTGCTTCCCTCCTTCCTCATCGCAACCAAGGTGGTGCAATGCAAGCCATTCCCCTTCGATTTTTGTAGCCCTGAGGGGTCGAGTTTTGACATGATCCCATGGCAATCGTATCGAAGTCATCTGCCATGTGGTTGGGTCCAAGAATTCCCCAACAGAATCGTCTTGGGTGATCAATTCAACCATTATGTGGTCTTTCATCTGAGCAACAACGTTGGCCGATTCCAAATCTCGCCAACTCGCTCCTGTGCGTTCCTGTCGATCGATTCTGCTCATGATGGCACCCTCTTTTGTCCAGGTGGCTGGGCGCCAAAAATGGTCCCTCCACCTCAGCACATCACCGATGTCGTAACCGGGTTTTCTGTACAATAATGTGAGTCTTGTGACGTCGATTCCATCCTTTCGGCCGACAGTCGTATTGGATTCTGCCACTTGACCTCCATGTTCACTGACCAAGTGCCTGCCCCATGTTCGGGCAAGGCCCTTGCTTCCGAGCACAATGTCATAACCACCTGTGACCGGTCCTTCTGAAGTAATGAAAAACATTGGATCATCGGCGAGTTCCTCTAACACCTTGTCGAGTGTTGCTCGTAATCCTGTGAATTCTTCTTCACTTAGCCGCCGGCCGGTCGAGCGCAATTGAACCGTTGCTTCGAAGTAATTCCCTGCGCGCCGGGTGCATGTAAGGCAGACGCCGTTTGCCATACGGGCCCGCATGGTGTGCTCTTCTTTGAACAGTAAATCCTCAATGACGCCTTCGACTTGAACATGCAAGAGGGTATGGCGATCTGAAACCGTGCGGGTATCAAGTGCCAATCCGATGTCTTCCGCATCCTTGTGGAAATGGACATGGCGTTGGATTAATTCATCCCAAATTTCCTCTTCTGAAATTTGAACCCATTTCCCTTGAATTTCAACAATGCCACACCGTGCACATCGGACCCAAGGTATGTTTTCAGGGACCTTGACTAATTTGACGCGTTTTCGGACGCAGGGTTCACACATTCGTTCCCCATACAGCGGAGGATCTGCACCACAGACAAGACAAAATTCGCCTCCAAGGTTGCCTGCCATACGATTGCCTCATGTTGACGCTTGTGGTTCTCGCTTTGAACCTGTGGCTTGCGCAGAGCCTTACGCATCCACTTCTTTGGCGACTGAATCAGCCTCCGAAGCAGAAACGCCCACGCTTGCCTCGACAGCTTCTAGCCGTGCCTCAATGGATTTTGAACGGGTTACAACTGTCCAAGTCCACACGGCGATGCCAACAATCATGCCCAAATAGGCGACGGTCAAGTAGTTCATTCCATCCATTTCATTTTCCTCCATCGATGTGGTGTTGCACCTGCTCAAGGCGCTGTTCGAGACCAGTGATGCGCATCGACATCAAGATGTGACCTGAGATGAAGACTGTAAACGAAATCGCTCCAAGGAGGAGCACCATGGCCATGTCCCCCGAAAGAGATCCGCTTCCATCGCCCGAACCAATGACCGGACCGGGATGGCGGATTTCCCAAATCCTCGTGGCGATGTATGTCAGCGGGACCAAGACGAATCCGTACAGTCCAAAGGTGGAAAATGTATCACGAGTTTCAATCCCATCCGGTTGTGATTGCCGACCGAGAACCAAAAAAAGGGCAAGCAAGGTGAGTAAGCCAAACGTGTTGAGTCGTACATCGGTCCAATCCCATGGAGTGCCCCATTCTGCAGCCCCCCACACACAACCCGACCACACCGTGATGAGCCCGCATGCCAAGCCGGCTTCAGCACCAGCAACATGCAGGCGCCACCCCAACGGACTTCGCTTGAAAAACCACATCAGAGAACCTAAAAACAACACCCCGAAGGCAATGAAGGCGGCCCAGGCGGCTGGGACATGCCAGTAGAAAATCCGTTGTGCAGCGGGCGATTCGAAGGCGTCAATGGAAACGCTTGGTGCCCATTGGAACCCAAGATAGAGCGTGGCCATGATGCCAATGAAACCGAAGCCGAGGAGAGCTTCTGCACTTCGGGCTGCCATGGTGCCGACCTCTCAGTTCCCCTTCTTGAACTTGGGTGTGCTCAGAGCCCAGAAGCCCAACTTACAATCAACGCCCATGGAAGGATAAACACAGGCATGAGGAGCCTAATGAACACGGCTTGGGGACGGGCTAATCGTTGAGTTGAGGTGTGAAGCATCCGTACGCCAAGCATGGTTGATTCCCCGATGAACGATCCGATGAACAACAACACAGGATCCAAAGTTCCTATGAATATCGAACATGAGACCATGGTGCTGACAAGGCCGATCAACGCACCAAGTCCTATGGCTGATGGGGTCGTTTGGCCTTGAGCCCTCCACCAGTCATACGCTCTGTTCTCTCGCAAGAGGTGTGTTGTCGGGTCGCCGCTTAACCCCGCTGCGAAAGCAGGGGCCAAAATCCCCCCTGTCAACCAGAGCCCTTTGGGGAGTTGTAACGGGTCGCCAAGAGCAAGAACACAACCGAGAACCAGCAGCGCAGCAAGTCCATTACGAGCAAAACCAGATCGTGTTGACCGGCTGTATCTGTGGCCAGCACGCGTTCTGGTGAACGAATGCTCAGCCTTGGTGCCTAGAGGTTGCCAGCCTGTAGAAGGCGTGTTTTTTTGTGTGTTTTTTTGCTTTAAATCATGCAAATGTGTTGCAACTTGCATGAGTTCAGAATTATGTGTTGCGATGACAAATCCATGTCCAAAACCTGCGAGGGATTGAATGTGTCCTTTCAATGCCTTGATGGCCGTTTCATCCAAACCAGAATCTGGTTCATCAAGCAACGTGATTACGGGGGTTGTGGCAACCATTGCGGGGATCAATCCAGCAAGAACGGCCACCTTCCTTGCTTGCCCTCCGGAAAGGTGACACATTCGGTCGCTCATTCGATGCTGAAGTCCATAGGATTCCAACAACGAATTGAGATCAATGTTCGCGCCTGAAAGCTGTGCAACCATGGTCAAGTGATGTTCTACAGTTTCGCTGCCAATCATCCCGTTGCTCTGCAGCGTGAGTCCAAAGGGATGAGGGGGGTTCATTCGTCGCCCATCAGCGTGAATGGTTAACGACCCGTGATGGTTCACATGCCCCCGCTCCAATGGCAAAAGCCTCGCAGCAGTCTCGATCACCGTTGATTTTCCTGAGCCATTGAGGCCATGAAGGACAATGATTTCTCCAGGATGTAAAGCGAGTGTAAAATCAGAAAGGACGGTCCCCATGCCTCGTCTGACCTCAACGCCTTCAATCTCCAGAAGGGGTTCTGCCATGGAAATGCCACTGTGGCTGCTGCCATCAATGCTCCCCCTCCTCCGCTCCGCCAATGCACTCAAAAGTTCGCCCGCTATGGTCATGCTGTGGCCACTGGAATCGATGCATTTGGTGCGGGCGAATGGGCCCTCCTTTTGCTGTGGGCTTCTGCGATACTTTGGCCGATTAGCGTGGCGTTTCGTCACAAATCTTCGCTTGCCTTATCGCTCACTGTTGGCCTGCTTTTAGGCTACTTGGTTCAGGTGCTTTATTTGTTTGCGATCAGACAAGGATTCATGGGTGGTGACTCATGGTACATGTGGTCTGATTTTTGGCTCGTACCAGGGCGCACAGGCGTGATTGAATGGTCTCACACGCTCATCACTGCCGGATTTTTGCACAACCCATTTGATGCAACCCATGTTCTTGGAAACATCCTCGTTATTGCTCTGGTCGGCGTTCCACTCGAACAGCGGCTTGGTCTTCGTCGATTCGCTCTGATCTATCTGATCGGTTTGGTGGGTGGTTCAGTGTCTTGGTGGCTGATGAATTTTGATTCCACGACCCCCTCACTTGGCGCTTCTGGTGCCGCTTTTGGTCTGTTTGGAGCCTACTTGGCTGGCTGGCCTCGGGACGAAATCGCCTTTCCACTCATTCTGATTCGGAAGTGGCCTGTGTACGTCATCGCATTGATTTACTTCGGCCTCGAAGTCTTCCGGGCTTACCAAACGTTGGGCTTGCAACAGGCGAGCGATGTCGCCCACATGGCCCATTTAGGCGGTTTCTTAGCAGCATACTTCCTTGTGCCTGTGATCGCCAAAGGAGGGCCTTATCCGCTTGGTGTTGAAGATGGGGGACCGTCGTCCTCGAGTGACATCCGTGCGCGATTGAACCAGATGAAGGCCACAATGGTTGATCTTTCAGAATTGGAGGACCCTTGGACTTCGAAAGGCATGGACGTGCCACGTTCGATTCGAGAGCCACTCGCCAAATTGATGGCGTCTGCGGATGAACCTGAGACTCGACAGGCTTGGATGGAGCACATTGCGGAACGAGCGAAATGCATGGAATGTGCATCTGCCTTAGGCGTCGTGGAACACAAAGGTGGACCAAAGTTGCAATGTTCGAAGCACCCCGAACATCTGATGTGGCCATGAACTCATTCTCCCCAAGCCCCTTAGGGGCTGGGGAGGGGACAATTCACGGATACCCTCAAAGGCATGCGCCAACACCAAAGGGTGGAGTGGATGGATTTGATGAACAAGCCTTCGAGAAAAACACCCCTCATTTCGCTGCTGTTAGTGGCTGTGTTTTTGGTTGCTGACTTGGGTGCAATTGCAACCCAACCAGCCGAACAGGACCCCGTGATCGAACCCTTGTTTGCCGAACCAATCCTCGTTGACGGACTTCCGCCGTTGATGTGCGGTGATTCGCTGTGTGAACGGCCACTGCGAGAGTTTAGTCGGGACGGTCGACCTTCGGCTGAAGCGATGAATTGGTGGCAAGGATACGGTCCAGACCTCGATTGGAACGGCATGGATGATCGCTTGCAGCGCGTCTTGGCTGGAGCCGAATCAATTTCTCCTACGGCCATCATTGGTGATGATGGACGCAAGACAGTGGCCATTGTCGTCGACTATGCATGGGCCCCTGAGGTCAGTCAAATCGAGACGCTGCGTGCCATTCTCATGGCCCATGGATGGGTTGGCGAAGAAGAAGGCGCTTGGTTCCAAGTGCTCAAGGACATCGATTCGGTTGCAGTGGACAAGGTGCCAATCAGTGCGCTGATGGACATCTATGCTTCCTACGGTGTGGTTGTGATTGAAATGCAAAATGTCATGATTCCATCGAATGATGTTGCAGCCAAAGCATCGAGAGCACGCCCATCCGAAGTGTATTCACAGACCGCTTACGAGCGGGGCTACACCGGCGAAAACGTCGTTGTTGCGGTGTTGGATACAGGGGTTGACAACGAGCATGAATCCCTCAACGACTTCGATGATGAGGACGATGAACCCGACCAAGATCCGACTTCCTATGATGACCAAAAATGGGTCGCAGGCTACGATGCAACATCCTCTGCCGGTGCGACTGATGGCACTCAAGACCCGGACGATGGGAACGGCCACGGCACCCACGTTGCAGGTTCAGTTGTCGGCACAGGTGATTCATCAAGAGTCCACATGGGTACCGCACCGGGTGCCTACTTGGTCGACGTGAAGGTCCTCACCGATACCGGTGGCACCAATTCACAGGCATCACTCAATGGCATTCAATGGATCATCGACAATGTGAACACCGACTGGAACAACAACGCCTCAAGCAGAGGTATCCAAGTTGCTTCGATGTCGTTCGGCTCCGCCTCGTCCCCACTCAACCCTGGTGACCAAGGCGACAACGGATCTGGAGCTGAAGCGCGGTTGGTCAACGATGCGGTCAACGCATCGATTGTCTGTGTCGTCGCTATGGGCAATGATGGTACCAACAGGGTGCCATCCCCTGCGAGTGCCGACGACGCTATTTCAGTTGGAGCGGCAACCGATCGTGGAACAATTAACCGAACCAATGACAACGTTGCGGATTATTCCAACACTGGACCTCGACTTAGCGACAATGATGACGATGACTGGGACGAACTGAAGCCGGACATCACCGCCTATGGTTCTGGAATTATGTCAGCTACCGCCCAAACAGGGTCTTCATTCCCCGGCCAGCCAGGCCGTCCACTTGCCTCAAATGAATACGATGAAAAGGACGGCACAAGCATGGCGACCCCGATTGCTTCGGGAATCGTAGCAGCGATGCTGCAAGCAGAGCCCTCGCTTTCACCCCAGGAAGTGAAGGATATTTTGCGCAATTCTTCCGAACAACGAGGAAGCGCTTCGGAGTCTTCAATTTCGGACCGTTGGAATTCAGATTGGGGCTTCGGCCTTATCGATGCCTCATGCGCCATCGATACGGTTCTTGAACGCTCATGCACACCTCTTGAAGGCGGGGGCATCATCACGCCACCTCCAACAGGAAACGGTACTGGGGACCACGTCACAATGGAGGCTCCAAACAACGGCACATGGTGGATTGAAGGTGATCGATCGCGTGTATCCGGTACTGCAATCAACGGGGACGACGCCGATTACGATGCTGTCCAAGTTCGTCTTGAACAACATCTCGAATCCGGTACTGTTCGAGAACTCCAAGGCTGGGTTGATGCTGGCGGCACCGTTGAAAACTGGTACCTCGATGTGTTTGTGAAGTCCGATTGGATCCGTGGTGACGAAGAGTATGTGCTCATCTTGACCCGTGCCATCAACGACGATGGCGATGAATCCTCAATCGAGGCACGCTACGTTAACCTCGCTCGTATGGCAGTCACCCTTGCTGGTCCATCAGTTGGAACCTCACTGGAGGGGTCCGTGGAATTTACCGGGACTGCTGAAGGGCTCGAGCCAGACCGCCTTGAATTCAAAGTGGGCAGTGGAGAATGGAACCTCGGAGAAGAACTCGAGTTTATGGAAGTCGGGAGCCAAGACTGGTCCTTCACATGGAACTCAAACACCGTTGAAGATGGCTCACACCGCTTGAGCTTCAGGATGGTCAATGAGAGTGGCGTGGCGACCGATACAATCCGTCGCACATACACCGTCGACAACATGCCTGCAGCTCCGGATTTTGCCTATCAGGGCTCAGTCGAAATCATGGATCAAGGCCTGCCAGTGTACTCTGCGGTTGCCGGTACGGTGCTTGAAATCGACTTCACGATTGCCAATGTTGGTGATTTGGATGCTACGGATGTCTATGTGCGCTTGGACGCCGAGGGTTCGAACTCGGAAACATATCCCTCCGAAACCAGCATTTCAATCCTAAACGAAGGCGAGAGCCAGCAGGTCACGCTGTACTGGTGGGCCACAGAAGCTGGACAACAAGAGGTGTCGATCATCATCGACCCGACCAGCCAACATGCAGATCCAACGCCGGAAGACAACATCTACACATTCACTTTCGAAGTCGAAGAACGTCCTGTTGAAGCGATGCTACGCTTCTTGCCGGGGGCCGTCACGACAAGCCCTAACATTCCCGTGCCAGAAGAACCCTTTACCGTTCGACTGCGCATCGATAACCTCGGTCAATCCGATGCGCTTGATTTGGATGTGAGGCTCGAGCGTTGGTCAGAAGACGGATGGATTCAGGTTGGCGAACAAGACCTCATGGTGGTTCCAGGCTCTGATACAAGTTCTGGATATGCTTCTGTTTCATTCCAAGCAATGCCCAGTGAAACGATTGGTGCAATCGAATTCAAAGCAGTCCTACTTGGCAACGGAGTCGAGGCAGCATTTAGCGAACATCGATTCATGCTCGTGGTTGACGATGTATCCTTGGGCTCTCAAGTGAGCATCGACCTTTCTGATGGAGAAGTACCGGTTGATTTCATCGGCCTTGATGACGGTGCGCTGTTGTTCACCACCGTTGATGGCGAACTCCACGCCAGAAGCATCACTTCCTCAATGTCAATTCAAACAGACATCTTGCTCGAAGACATGTGGGGCGGCGAACTTGCTGTGCTCGAGCGAGAAGATGGAGCGATTCATGCGGCATGGACGCGCAAGAGCGTGAGTGCTGATGGATACACCCTGACCAACATCGGAATGACCTCTCTTTCAAAGGTCGAAATGATCACACCCGTCCACTACCAAATGCCGGCAGTCAAACTGTCTGAAGGCGCTTATTGGGGCCTTGCCCTGACTGAATACGACGATACGGTTGTGCTTGCTGGATACCACCGCGACATAGCAACAGGTGGTTCTTGGCAGGACGTAACTTCGATTTTCACACTCGTTTCGATGAATCCGGACAGCCCTACGAGTTGGGGCAGTCCAATCAATGTCCTTTCCAACATCGACATTCGTCAATCGAAGGGTGACCCACTTGCTGTTTCGTACGGTGCCGAAAATCTGCACATCTTGTACCAAGAAATGCGAAACGATGTGACCGGAATCGACCGTGTGGGCTTGATGTACACCCATGGGGAGCCAACGATTTCCGCTTGGAATTTCCAATCCTCCATTGGAGACGATACCTCTGGCGCCAAATTGATTGTGACACAACTGGAGAACGATGACGTGCTCACTGCCGCTTGGATTGAAGGACGGGGGCGAGATGCTCAAGTTGCCTATGCTGTGACCGACAACGCTTGGAGCATCGATGATGCTTCAAGAATCGGAGCACCAGGTGTCATGAATCTTGAATTGCATGAAGCACCACAAGGCATCCAGATCATGTACGACGAAATCAACACCTACGGGCCAACAACGAGGTACGGTTTGCTCACTGACTCGGATCAGCAGCCAGTTTCAGGTATGTCTGCCCTTATGGCACAGGGCTTCCTTGAAGGCTTTGCAGGCATGGAATACGATGGTATTGTGATGCTCTCGACAGCTTCAGGTTCGCTCAAACTACGAACGCTTGCCTCCTTGTCTGCAGCCGATAATCCAATTGTCGAAGATCGTTCATTCATCGATGCCTTGCTTGCTCCACTGCCAGGTTCTCAGCAGATGAAAATCACCATTTTGTCAGTGGTAGGCCTCACTATGGTTGTGTTCCTCACTGCCGTTGTGGTGTCAATTCGAAAAGGAAGAAAGGAAGAACAAAAAGCGTTGGTTGCTACTGCAATTGTTGGCGAAACAGATGAAGGAATTGAATTGATGATTCAACCTGAAGACGACCAAGGACCACTTCTAGCCATCGACACCGAACAAGACGACTTGGTCGTGACTGAATCATCGCCTGTTGCGGTGATGGAAGAAGATGAGCCAAGCCTTGCTGATAGCCTCGAAGCCAAAGCAGAATCTGGAGAAGGCAACGCCCGCCTCAACAGGCGAATGAAGCGAAAGCAACAACGGGAGTTCGCAGAAATCACAGAGAAAATCCAATCTGCACCAGCATCTGTTGTGGAATCACCACTCCCTCCACCTTCAGAATTGCCCGCACTCCCAGCACCTGGAGCACTCCCGCCACTCCCACTTCCAGGGCCCGGCGGTCTTCCACCATTGGATGGTTTGCCTCCACTACCGGGGATCGCCCCACCTCAGCGTGATGTGGTTTGCCCTGATTGCAACGCGAAGTTTGTTGTGAAAGACATGACGTTGAGAAAGGTAGCCTGCCCGATTTGTTCGAGCACGGTCTCTTGCTGAGGGTGATATCATGTGTGGAATTTTTGGTTATATTGGCCCACATCAAGCGGCACCATTGCTCTTAGAAGGGCTACGCCGTCTGGAATATCGTGGTTATGATTCAACGGGGATTGCCGTCAAAAATGGGACCATCAACGTTCACAAGAAGGTCGGAAAGGTCCAAGACTTACGTACGGTTTTACCACCCAGCATCCCAGGAACAACGGGCATCGCCCACACCCGATGGGCCACACATGGGGGCGTGACCGATGAGAACGCACATCCACATGAGTCTGCGGAAGGAAAGGTCGTGATTGTCCACAACGGGATCATCGAGAATGCTCGAATGTTGAGAACATCCCTCTCCGTGCAGGGTGTAGCCTTGTCAAGTGAGACGGATTCTGAAGCCCTTGCACACATCATTGAGCGCGAACTTTCGGTCGACAATAACCCCGAAGAAGCAGTCCGACGTGCACTGCGCCAAGCGCGTGGAACATGGGGTATTTGTGCTCTCTTCAAAGATCATGATACCATTGTTTGCGCACGCAATGGCTCTCCTTTGATCATTGGCCAAGGTGTGGATGAAATGTTCATTTCAAGCGATCCACATGCGCTCACAGCTCACACCCAACAGGTGATTTACCTCGAAGATGGTGACCTTGCTACCTTGACCGCAACTTCGGTCAAATTGTCCACCCTAAAAGGCGGAAAAAGCCAGACAAAGAGCAGCATTCTTGAATCAGAATGGGGTGAGTCCGAACTCGGTGAATTCCCGCATTTCATGCTCAAAGAGATCTATGAACAGCCAGACGCCATACGCCATTGCATCAGCGGTCGCTTAGACCGTGCGGGCGGCAGCGGGAGGCTTGGAGGGTTGAAACTCAATCCCTCAGATTTGGCAAAAGTCCCGCATGTGCGCCTGCTTGGTTGTGGGACATCGTACAACGCTGCAGAAATTGGCCAATTGCTGATCGAGAAATTGGCTCGTATTCCAGCCATGGCTCACATTTCAAGTGAATTTAGGCACAACGACCCCGTGATCAACCCAAGCGCCCTTCACTTTGCAGTCACGCAATCGGGTGAAACAGCGGACACACTTTCCGCCATCAAAGAAATCCAACTCAAAGGAGGTAATGTGCACGGTGTTGTCAACGTCGTAGGCTCCTCCATCGCACGGCTCTGCGGTCAAGGTGTCTACATCCACTCCGGGCCTGAGCAAGCCGTTGCTTCTACCAAGGCATTCTCGAATATGGTTGCGGCTTTGTCTATGTTCGCTCTTCAGGTTGGCCGTTCGCGCAACATCAGCAAAGAGCGAGGTGTTGAATTGATTCATGGTCTTCAACAAGTGCCACACTTGGTCGAGGAATACCTTGCCAATCAAGGACCAATTCAAGAAGCAGTTGACCTCGTCAAAGATGCAAAGAGTGTCCTGTTCCTTGGCCGGGGGATTTCAGCCCCCGTTGCTCAAGAAGGTGCTTTGAAATTGATGGAAATCGCCTACATCCCTTGTTTAGCTTATCCAGCGGGAGAGATGAAACACGGCCCGATTGCTTTGTTAGAAGAGGGCAGCCCAGTCATTTTCGTCGCTCCAAATGACCACGTGAAAGCAAAGACTGTATCTGCAATTCACGAATGTCGAGCGCGTGGTGCAAAGATCATTCTCATTCACGAAGAAGGAGATGAGATCGCTCAGGAAGGCGATGTTTGTATCTCGGTTCCACCGGTACACAACCTTGTTTCGCCTCTGTTGACCGTTGTTCCTTTGCAGTTGATCGCTTATCATACAGCGCTCGCCCTAGGTTGCGATGTCGACCGGCCAAGAAATTTGGCGAAGTCCGTCACTGTTGAATGAAGCGTTCACAGAATAGTGAAGCGTTGTTCGTTCTCCTTCCAGTTGAAGGGTTTGTAACCTAAGCTGTGCCGCGTGTGGCGCATCTTGACAATGCCCAGTTTCCTCTTGACATCGTCACCAGAACGCTCCATCACAAGATGCAATACGCCGTCTGAAAGATAATCTTCTACGCCATACTCACCGAATTGCTTGTGGTCTTCTCCAGTCATTTCACAGATGAAGAATGATGTCAAGCCGAGCCTTCGTACTGCTTCGAAAAGACGGAAAATTTCGTCACGAGGATTTTCCATTTTTGTGAGGGTGAAGAACGCCCCGAGTGAATCGAAAACGAGAAGTTCGAAACCAATCGCTTCTCGATACGATGTCAGTTGCTTGATGAGTTGGCCCATCCAATCGACACGATCGCTCATCCCTTGCTTGTCGAGTTCAACACGCAAGTCGGAAAGATCGATGATTGCGATTCGGTTTCGAACTCGAGCATCATCCACGTTCATGCCCATGTTGGCCATGTGGGAACGCAGCGAATCCTTGCCTTGTTCGAGGGTGACGTAGATTCCACTTGTTTCACCGTAAAGCACTGCGTTGTAGAGCATAGAGAAAGTCAAACTCGACTTCATTGCACCTGACGCACCAGCCACAATACAAATGTGGCCTTGAGGGACGCCACCTTGCATATTTTCATCCAATCCTTCAATGTGGGTAGGGATTCTTTCAACGTCGCTCATGCCGGCACCGTTTGCTGGAAGACGGGTCGATTCTTCAACCTCTCCCTCAAAACGGTTCACTTCAATCATGGCTTGAGCATGGAAAGTGTAAATGAGATAGGTCGCTTCGTGAAGTTGAATCAGATGGTCTCATTTTGGCTAGCATCCCAGTCCCCGCGTCGGGCAAGCATGGTCGAAGGACTGTTTTCCTCGGTTCGATGTGAGGGGATTGATGGGGTGGATGAAACGCCAACGGTGCGAGGTTCAATTGCTGACCAAGTCACTTCCATCTGCAAACAAAAAGCCGCTGCTGTACCCCAAAATCACGGGTATGACGTGGTGATGGTCTGCGACACCGTTCTCGCAGATCCTGACGAGGTGGATGGCTTACTCGGAAAACCGCGCGACGCTATCCATGCTGCAACAATGCTCCATCGATTGTCTGGACGGAGGCATCAAGTTTGGTCTGCTGCAGGTATCTTGTTGCATGGCCAATGGCAATTTTTTGTCGAACATGCTGTTGTTGAAATCGAAGCATTGAGCGATGAGGCGCTTGTTGAACTTGTGATGAATGAGTCTTGGAAAGGAAAAGCAGGTGGCTATGACCTCGCTGGTCCAATGGGAGCGTATGCATCATTGATTGATGGGTCGGAATCGACAGTGCTCGGTATCCCGCAATCCGCTTTGGATGCGCTTGAATTATTCCAGTGACTTGTTTTGGATGTATCTGCCATAGAACATCGGTATTCTGTGCCAGGTGTCCAAACTCAGCATGGTTCTGCGCAAGAAATCCACCGTTAGGAGGATGGACCCAATGACGATTGATGCAACCCAAATGGTTTGTTCCGTGTTGGTTGGCCCCAAGTCCAACCAATTCTTGATGAACAAAATTTGAATGGAAACAAACCCTGTCAAGAAAAACATCAAGAAAAGCGGGTTTGAACTCCGTTTGTGGATGTTGATGTGCAGGTGGTCCTCATGCAGGTACATGGAATACCCCCAAACAGCCAGAAGGGCTGATGTGCTGAGAAAGGTAGCATATCCGGGTGTTCCAGGTCTGTCGATGTACTGTGAAGAATTGAATGCGTGGAATGAGCAAAACGGTAGCATCCAGAGGGCAGCAAAGACCAATCGATTGTGCCCCATCCCGCCGTTGAACAATGCCTTCTTTGCCACCGCGAGGGGGTTGCATAGAATGAACGCCCATAGGAGGGTTAATCCGAGTGAATAATCGCTCATCTGAGCCAGTAAAGTGTGTGTGTCTGAACCCTCACGTCCCGTAAGGAATGAGAAGAGGATATGTGTGCAGAGGAAGACTGCAAAGACGGTCAATCGAGTTTGTAATTTTTCAGGAGGGATGATGTTCCAATTCAATCGACGATTGAAATGACTCACGATAATGACAACGGTAACCAGGATGTAAAGCGCGACCATGACCGATCGCCCAAGTTCGAGCATCCCGGGAGTGTCTCTTAACAACCAGCAGAAGATGATGGTGGTAGCAAAAAAAGGAAACACCACTCCCGGGAGCAATGACATGACACCAACTTCGTCCCTTTCTTTCGACATTTTAGATTCGGAGGCGAGGCGCCTTCCCGGCAGGCCAAGCAAAAGCACGCCTAAAGAAAGCAAGACAATGCCCACAGTTGAAAATTCATCAATCATCTCTCGTGTGGACATGAATGTGGACAGGGTGAGGAAAAATTGTCCACTGATGTTGAGGATGATAAATTGCCTCATTGTGGATTCATGGAAGGGGGCAGCACCATGAATAAGCGGTAAGACATCAAACCCAATTCCCGCAATTAAAGCCATGAGCCAACCCAAGGTTACCCATGCCATAATGATGTAAATTATTGTGGTGTAATCAGCAGACAGGATCTCATAATATGCTGATTTAGTGGCATAATGGTACGCCATTGCAGCAATGAAAATGACCGTTGTGATGCCTGATGCAAAAAATAATGCAAGATAGGACCCCGTAGAGGTAGTCCTAAAACTCGCAAATTTGCTCATGGCCATCACTAAAGCCCAAAGCGTATAAGTTCGTTGCCGATGATTACGGGTTAAGCAAAGCGCCCAGTCCGAGTTCGTGGCTTTGTACATCGACCACTACATCGTTTCCGGGCATTAACAGCAGTTTGTCTTCTGCATCAAGAGCAAACACGCCAACACCAACTTCGTCACTCATCTGTTTCAATTCCCTTCGGCAGACGTTTTGGTGCGTATCCATGTGGACAAGGGGTCGAAGATCAACAATCACCGTATCGCCTTGGTTGATGCGTTTTGCGATTCCCCGTGTGGGAATGCGGTTCATCACATCGGGGGCGACATAACGCAAAGCTCTGTTTGGAATGACAGGTGTGGCTTTGTGCAACGCACCTAAGTCATGAAATGGTTCGCCATCTGAAGTGACGGGTCCTTGCCATCCAAGTGGAATTTCTTTACGCGTCGGTTGGACACCGACTGGCTCTGGAATCAAAGCGGGGGCTTGAGGCTCTTCAATCGGCTTTGGGGTGATTTGCTGCTGGGTGGCCAGGGGCCTCACTGCGGGCTGTTGAACCTCATTCCGATTTGCATTCTGTCCTGCTTCGGGATCTGGTAGACCAAAAAATTGCCAAAGACTTGCCATACACTCACCGCTTACAAATCAAGATCATCAAGCAATCCGGAGATGTTTGATGGTTGAGATGCCGGTGTGGTATCAGTAGTTACCGGTTGAATTGCAGCCGGTTGGCCCTGTTGGGCAGACAAGTATTGAGCGCCATAGTGGCTCCATTGTTCCATTGACCATCCTTCGGGGAGTCCAGTTGCAGGCAATGGCGGCCCGGTTTGCACAGGTGCAGGAGCAAGAGCGGCAGGTGCTGGCGTTGGGTCCACCAAAGCAGCGAATGGATCTTCCTTTGATGCTGGTGCGGGTGTGTAAGTTTGAGCGGGAGCAAACGCCTGTTCTTGGGTTGCAGCTGGCGGTGCATAGGCGGCCTGTGCATAGATGTCTTGTTGAGGCGCAGGAGCTGCGTAGTCCATTGGTTGGGTGACAGTTGCGTTGATGGCAGGTGCAGGTGGTTCACCAGCAGGCATGCTTGCGAAATTGGAGAAATTATCCATTTCAGAATTGTTTTTCCTTCGTGTCAGCAGAAGGAATCCGGCGAGCAGGACAACAATGATTCCAAGCGCACCAATGATTGCGGTAGGTACGGTTCCAATTGTATTGCTCACAGATTCGATCCAATTGTCAGGTGGGCGCTCAGTGACCGTAAGTTGAATCGTATCGGTGGAGGATTCACCATCATCGTCGATCACTGTGAGTTGCACGGTCCATTGACCGGCAGGGAGATCCTCAATGGTGTACATTGGTCCCGTGAAATCAACATCTCCAGTTTTCACTCCGTCCAAATCCCCGTCAATGTGGTCGCTGTCCCATTGGTAGGTGAGGGTTAATTTGTCGCCCTCGGTTTCACGAGAAGTCATTCCCGAGAGGGTGATGTTTTCCCCCTCCATGAGCGAAATGACGCTCGTGGAATTGGTAATGGTGGCCGAAGGTGGCAGATTAAGCACGCTGACATTGACCGATGCCAGTGCTTGAGCACCATCGTCATCAGTCACGGTTGCCGTGATTTGGCGAACCCCTCGTGTTGTCCAAGCCGCAGTAATATCGATTCCAGTTTGGTCACAGTCGTTGACAGGGTTTCCGTCGCTGTTGCTGTCAACTGCTGCGTCCATATCCCAGCACACCACAAGCGTCTGTAGATCTGATGCGGTGTCATCAACGATGGCGGTGAACGATACATTTGCGTCTTCAAACACAGGAACATCCGAACCCAAGCCAGTGATGGTTGGTGGGACGTTTAGAATGTTGACTTTGGCCGTTTGGATCATCGACTGAGCACCGTCGTCATCGTAGGCGACCACTGAGATGTTGTGCAGGCCCGAAGCGGACCAGGACACGGTTGCGGTTGACGCAGGTCCCCGAGTGGTTTCTGTCCAGTTCGCTTCTCTGTCGGATGGTGTCCACTCGACATTGATGTCGTCTCGGTCGGACAACGTGTCGTCGGCACCGATGCGCAAGAGCGCAACTTGGTCTTCATCTAAAGTCCAAACGCCATCGATTGCGGTCAAGTTAGAGCCGCCGTACCAGAGTTCTGGGTTGGCAAGGGTCGGAGCAACGTTGAGCACATCAAGCGGTGCTTCAATCGTCGTGGTGGCTCCGTCATCGTCCGTCGCAACGGCAGTGACCATCATCACGCCTTCTGCCATTGGGGTGAAGGTGCACGTGGGTTGAGTCAATCCTTCTTCACATGCCATTCCCGGCCATGAAATGCTGACTTGCTGTCCTGAAGGTGAAATGGTATCGGTATCGCCGCTGTCCGTTGCATCGATAGTAATCGAAGTTTCCACATCGATGCTTGGCACCAGTGACAAGTTGAGGTATGGATCCCGGTTGAGAACAGTGACGTTGAGCATCATGATGTCCGTATCGAGTTCTTCATCAGTAACGATGAGTTTGACCGCCCATTCGCCATCGTCGGTCCAGTTCCATTGAGTCCAACAGTCGGGTGCTTCGATGACATCGATTAAACCCGGGCGTGATTCGATTTCAAACACACAGTCGACATCCCCGCCGTCTTCATCAAAGCTTGCCGTGGCATTGAGTGTGATGTTTTCAAAGGTGAGTTTGTTGTCGCCAATATCGACCATTGCGGTCGGCGCTCGGCCAATAAAGAGGTTGATTTGAGCATCGTTGTTGCTCCTGTTTGCATCCTCAGTGACCGCTTCATCAGGGTCAACGGTAAACGATAGCGTCTGATTGCCTATTGCAGAGTTCGCTGGGACAGTCCAATTGACGCTAATCCTTGCTTCACTGTATGATGGAATTGCAGGGATGTCCTCTCGAATGGTCGTGCCGTCTGGTGTCGTGACTTCCATTTGAGTCGCTGGAGAGGTCAGAACCCCTCGGTTTTGAGCGGGGATCGAGAACCCAATCAAATCTCCTGGTAGAGCGCCGTAACCAGTGACCCGGCTCAGGATTGAAGTCTCTCCGTCGCGGGTCCGGCTGACGATGATTGAATCAGCTTGTGCTACCAAATCAACGCCAACGACTGACAAGTCGACGACGACTGTGGTCGCCCCGATGATTTCTGTGGCAGGATCCCAAACGATGACACCGTTGCTGGTGAAGTCATCGCTGGAAGGTGTGGTATCCACTTGGCTAGAGACATTCAATTGGTAGGTGATTTCTCCGCTGCCATCGGTGGTTGGGCTTGCTAAATCATTGTTGATTTCATACCTAACTTGCAAATTCTTGTTGGCTTGAGGTGTAGCGCTTGGTGAGGTCAAATAACTTGCAGTCAGCGTTTGCTCAGTGTCTGGGAGGGTTGCCAATAATTGCAAATCGACATCAATCTCGACGTTGCGGGTTCCGGGTGTTGAGCTTGCCGAAACGCCGTAGGAGTCCGTTGGATTGTATTCCTTGAGCAACCAGTCGATGGTGAATCCAGCCGCATTGGTGACAGAGATCCACGAATTGTATCTGACCGCAGGGCAGTACCAATTGTAGCCTTGTGAGACTCCCGTTTCGTTCACTTCATTGATTTTGTAGGAATCACCGCAGCCGGTGTACTGGATGTTATCCGTCCCATCAGTCGGGGTTCCCTTTGCGGTGATTTGCCAACTGTTGTTTTCTCCACCAGCCGTGTCAAATTCACTTGGGTCGAAGTAATCAGATGTGCCTGTGACTCCGGTACCAGATTGGAACGGCATGTACCATTGGTCGCCCAGATGGACGGGGAAGTCATACTTCTCCTTTGGTGGGTCATAAAAAGTATCGAATGTGATTTCAGCAATGTCCTGCTCGAGGAAACCAAGATTGAACGGGCGGAATTTGACATCGAGGGTAAACTCGGAATTGATGACCGCGAGGTCGCGAACTCGAACGAGGTCTTCGCTGTCATACCCGATGTTCAAACGTCCTGAGACGCCTTCGAGGGTTGCACCGCTGTTGCCTGATGTAAACTCTCCACTGATTTCCAGTTTGTAAGCGAGGGTCTGAACGCCGTCAACTGTGGTGAACAAGATATCTGCCACGGTGTAGGTCGTTTCCCCAGTGAGGGTGTTGAGCGAGGCGGAAACGTTCGCTTGAGCGATGAGTTGCGCCACATCGAATTTGGTGTCGTAAACCCACTCGTCACCAACGCGCCAAGTTGGCACATCGATGTCCTTGTCCCACCCTTCTGCGTGGGATGCTTTGTGATCCTCATCAAGGAAATGAGATGAGGTGACATAAGCGCCAAAAGGAGACGCGAACATCAAAAAAATTAGTCCAAAAACAATCGGTCGAAGTTGACCCATGACCCACCGAGGCGGTACTCCTACTTGAGTTCGGTGCCATTTTGGGAAAAAGTTACGTTTTGAGACCCTTGAGCGGCAAGATACTGATGGCCGTAGTGGCCCCATTGTTCCATCGTCCATCCGTCAGGGAGTCCTGCCTCTGGAATCGGTGGGCCTGCTTCTTTGCCTCCCATTTCAGGCACGGGTGCTGGAGGTGCCTCGAAAGAAGGATCGATTTGCTGTGTGGGTGGCACCACGCTCTCTTGGATGAAATGACTCATCGGTGGCGGAGTTGAGGGACGTCTTGCTTGTGCCTGTTCAATCATTGTAGGTGTGTCAAATGCATCGTCGAGCATGCCTTCTTCAGAACCAGCCCAAGGGGATTCAGAGGGCGCTTTTCGCCTTCGTGTCAGCAGGGCCAACAACAGCAGGATTCCGATGAGTAGACCAAATTGTGCGACCGAATTCGCTTCTTCACCGATCAGCCCGGCACTGATTTGTTCGATTGAGTTTCGCTCTGGCGGGGCGACATCGATCACCATTGTCGCTTGGCCCGGTCGTTCCGGATTTTCATCCCAAGCCATGGCCTTGACACGCACCATGCCAGAGGTGCGGAAGATGTGTTGGACGGTGGTTCCAACCAAATCAGCGTCGTTGTCCTTGATGCCGTCTCCGTTGCTGTCAACGGTGATGTCGAGGTCCCAGACAATGGTCAACGTGTCGATATCATTCGCTGAATCGATGGTTTGTTCAGCGCTCATCACACAAGTTTGGTAAGCCATACAAGCGAGGTTTTGCAACCTCACGATTGGAGGCATGTTGAGCACTTCCACGGTGAGGACCTCGCTGGTTTGCGCACCATCGTCATCTGTGACGTGGTAGATAATCGTATGAGTTCCACTGCGATTCCACACATAGGTCAATTCATTACCCTTGATGTCACAATCATCGTCTGCACCACCGAAATCATCGCTGTCGATACCAGGGTCGACATCCCAGCATTTCACAAGCGTTGCTCGATCGCTTGGCGTGTCGGTTGAGTTGCCAGTGATGGTGATGGATTGGCCTTCTGCGATTGGAAGAATGGAGACCAGGGGTTCAATCACAGGCGGTACGTTGCGCACATTGACCCAGCGTTCATTCACTGCGCTTGAGACGCCGTCGCTATCGGTCACTTCCAAACGGACGGTGTGCAACCCAGAGGTGGACCACATCATTGGGAAGTTGGACACTCGGCCCGAGTAAGTGTACATGAGCGATGGTTCTTGACCGTCTGGCCACCATGTGTGCGTCAAGGATTCAAGATCGTCGATCGAATCGAGCGCTTGGCCACGCACATTGACGATTTCATCCTCATCCAGCTGCCATATTTGCTGTTCATCGCTTTCCAAAAAGGCGTCATCAATCAGCAAAGCAATGGTTGTACCGTGGGGTGCGATGTTGGTGAATTGAATGTCGATGGTGGCGGTGGTTGTCGATGAATCGTCATCGGTCCCAACAGCAGTAAAGGTATGAATTCCTTCTGTCGGAGCGGTCGTGGTGCATACCCTGGTGTAGTAGCCTTCTTGGCACAAAGCGTCGGGCCAAAACACATCGACCACGCCGGGCCAAATGTCCTCAGAATCCGAATCGTTAGCGTAAGCATAGAGCGTGATTGGATGTTCGACCTTCGCCTCACTTCGTGCGCTCTTGATCTCAATTTTTGGCGCCCTGTTACCGATCGATGCCAGCAGAGTGGCCGTTGTTTCATCACGTTCTTCATCGAGAACCGTAACCTGTACGGGGTAGTCGCCATCATCCATCCAAGTCCAATTGACACTGCAGTCGTCGGAAGGGAGAGTGATGTAATCCCATGTGCGTGTACCATCATCAAACGGAATTTCAAATTCACAGGTGATGTTTCCACCGTCTTCATCAAAACTGTTGGCAGCACTCAGGGTCACTTCTTCCAGTGTGAGTGCTGTTGCGTTTTCAACCACCGGCGTTGGAAGCCTGCCTACGAACATGGCTAACTGTGCGATGTCGTTGCCCTCATTGACATCAGCAGCGTTGACATCGTTGGGGTCAGCGTTCCAAGTGATTGGTAGCACACCAATCGATTGATCTTCTGGCACAGTCCAACTGAAATTCACTTTGTGTGCGGAGTAACTCGCCAATGGCGGTAGCGTGTAAGCGGTAGTTTGCCCGTCAGGTCCGGTCACATCGAGTGTGGAGGTTGCTGAAGTGGTGATGCCTCTGTTTTGCACCCCCACTTCGACCATTAATTCATCACCAGGAAGGACATTCCAGCCCGAAAGTGAGTTCAATTCAGTCAGCGTTCCACTTCGGTTGCGGAGCACCTTGGCAAGGTCTTCGCTGGCGATTAAATCCAATCCGACAATGAATTCATCGAGGGTCACAGTGGTGACGCCAACCGTTGTTGTTGGGGATTGACTCGAAGGATTGATTCGGGCGACAATGCCATGGCTCGCCCAATCAAGTAAGGTGGCGGATGAATCCTTTGCATCGCCCACTTGGAGTGTAAAGTAGGCCGTACCGTTGCTTGCTGTTGAGGCGTATTGGAGTGAACCGGTGGTTTCGTGACGCAATTCAATTCCGATGTTGTCTATGTTGGAGAAACATGAGGTGGAGGCATTTACCCACACACCCATTGGCGAGTTTAGAGCGGTAATTGGATTTTCGAGGTCCACATTGAGGCACATGTCTCGTGTTCCAGGATTGCTGTATTCATCAACTCCACTCGCCCCAATCGGAATGTAGCGTTTGAGCCTGAAGTCAATGGTAAGGCCAATGTCATCCTCTGTGTGGAGCCACGCATAATTCGAAACTTCGGGGCAATACCACCTGTAGCCATTTGACACACCATCGCTGTTGACTGATTGAAGCTCATACGAAGCATTGCATCCACCATAGCCAATCGTTTGGCCGTAGGCGTTGCTTGGTTTTCCGACGCTTGCCACTTCCCAAGTGGTGCTGTTGGTGTCGCTTACTGGGGGTGGGAACGGTGTGATGTAATCGCTTGATCCCGACCACTGTGCAAATGAGGTGGTTGTGGTTGTCCACTGTTCATCAAGACGCAATGGGAAGTCGTAAGTTTCCGAGACTGGACTGTAACTTGTTGTGATCGTAATGTCGCCAAGGATTTGAGTCAGGCTTGAGATTCCATACGGAACGAAGCGAATGTACATGTCAAGTTCGCTTCGAAGGCTGGCTAAATCGCTGACACGGAGGTATTCTGTTTGGCTGTATGTGATGTAGACGTTGCCATCATAGCCTTCTAGCGAAACTCCGGACTTGTCGAAATTGGCAGATGAGCGAAGGGTATAGGCCAGCACCGACATGTTGTCGACGGACTGTTCAGTGATGCCGAGCACCTCCATCGTGGTGTCGCCATTAATTTCTCCGACCGTGGCTTGAACGCCAGTGTTGGTGACGAGCAATGTTGGATCAAAGATGCCGGAGTAAATCCATTTGTCTCCAACTCGCCATGTGGGTACATCGCTCACACCAGGGTCTTGGCTGCTTGACAACATGGGCGTCGTCGGGCTTTCAAGACTGCTTTGGAGCAGCGGAGTTTGCACGCTTGCGAACAACAAGAAGACCAGCAAAAATGCCGGAATGGCTCGCGTCACGCTCGGGCGCATGCTACGCCACACGCTCAATAGAACATCAACACTTCTCCTGTTGGAGAATGACTCTGTTTAGAATCAATATTCCAGCAAGTCTGCCAGTTCGTCCTTGATGATTTCAACAGCCTCGAGGATTTCGTCCTTGTGTCGAGCACCGGTGATCACCATCTTACCGCTGCCGAAAATCAAGCAGACGACCTTAGGATAGTCAAGGCGGTAGATGAGGCCAGGGAATTGCTCTGGCTCATATTCAACCTTGTCGAATGGTAGGTGGAAGGTCAAGTTGTTCAAGTTCAGTTTGCGAGGCACACCGGCTTGTGGTTCTCCGGTGAACTTGTCGTTTCCGGGGTAGTCTTCGGGGTAGTGAAGGGCGTAGGTTGCGACCATGTTTTGGACTTCAATTTCGACTTGGTCGAGGTTCCAAGTTTCGATGCCAGCAGCCCGTAGGTCGTTGATCATGCGTTCGATACCTGTGTGAATGTTGTCTTCGTTCTTTCCACCGGTGCACACTGCACGGCCTGAACGGAACATGAGAATAGCGAGCTTTGGCTCGGTCACTCGGTACACGACACCAGGAAATTGTTCTGGCTCGTATTCGCAATTCAATTGAATTGCAATATCTGGTAGGTCTAGTTCCTCAGCAACTCGAGTGCTGGCAACCACGTTCACGACGGTTAGACGTTCTTCATCAGTAGTCATATTCAAAGCGAATGTCAACCAGTATATAAAGAAAAGGCAGGGTCCATAACATCGTTTTTCACAATAAACGCATTAAGATGAACTGCTTTGAGGTGACCAAAAAGGCTCGCAGTCAGGCGTTTCAAGGCGCATCCCTTGATTGCCAAATTTTGAGACGAGAGCCTTCCCGCCAGCATTCTTGATTGCTTCGCTTGTCATCTCGGGATTGCGGGTGAGGGCAACCATACAACCGCCGCCTCCAGCCCCCGTGAGTTTTGCACCAAGCGAAGAAGGGGCTGCGGCCCGAACAAGGTCGTCCAACTCATGACAGGAGACACCCAATCCTCTGAGCATCACTTGATTCTCTGTCATGGCCCTTCCAACCGCTTCATAATCACCGTTTTTCAGAGCTTCAATGCCCCGACGAGCAATCAATCCGATGGTTTCGATTTCCTTCATTCGCTCAGGCTCATCCTGAATTGCTTTGGCCACCTTGGCAACCTGATCGGCTGTTGGGGCATGCACGCCAGTGTTCCCAATGACGAGATAGACTTCTTCTCCTCCTTTCGGAACGCCAAGGTCGTGCAGTTCCCAAGTGCGCATTCCATCGCTCATCTCCAATTGACGCTGGTACAGATAATCGTTATCCGACTCGATTTGATCGCTGAGTAAAATAACGCCCCCATGAGCGCAAGTTGAGGCGTCCATGGGCGATGCTCGACCACCTTGAGCAGCTGCTTCAACTGCATGACCAATCATCGAACATTCGTCAAGATCTAACGCTTCATTGCCCAAAAGTTGACGTTCTTTTTTGGCGTAGATGCCAGCGCGGATTCCTGAGTTTTCGCCTGTGTAGGCATCGGTGTCTTCGATTTCGCTCGAATAACCTTCAGCCCAAACACGACCCTGTTCTGATTCGATGACCCAACGGCCTCGAGCTGCTCGCAATGCTGCTGAAGCGGCCACACTCAACGCTGCAGAGGAGCCAAGCCCCGATGCACGGGGGATGTCTCCATGGATTTCAATTGAAAGTGCAGGAGCGCCGTCTTTCCTTGGCCACAACAGCCTACGCAACATGTTGAGGTGAGGGTGCTTTCTTGGATTCAACTTCGTGCCTTCAAGCGTCCAGTCTTCGCCTTCAATAGGCTGGATGCTGACATGGATTCGCTGCTCAATAGCCACTGCGACAGCAGGCTGACCAAAGACAACAGCATGCTCTCCAAACAGGATGCATTTTCCCGGAGCGCTCGCTTCGATGTTCATTTCACAAGCCCCCTCACCAAGACCATGTGCCCGCGCTTCATATCCCTTGTTGAAACCACAGCGAGATTGATGGTATTTTTACGGTGCATTCAAGGATTGGTTTTCTCTGGAGGTGCTTAGGGGAACCTTTGCCCCCACGGTGATGCTAGATGGAACATCCTCTCTTAATGTCATACGGCCCCCTACCCGGATGGCTGCTTTTGCTCGTTCTTGGAACGATTTCGATCGGTTTTTTCCTCTATCAAGTCATCAAAGCAACTCGCTTGGTGATGGTTGGGGCACCCGACGACCGTTTCGACAACTGGGGCGCTCGAATCAAAGAGGTCATCACTGGATGGCTCGGGCAGAAGCGGGTTCTGGAAGACAAAATTGCAGGCGGCATTCACGTGCTCATGTTTTGGGGGTTCCTTATGCTCTCAACCGACATGTTTGATTTGGCAACTGCAAACTGGTTTTCTCACAACCTCCTTCCTGATTTGGTCCGAGGCCCTTGGAACTTAATCGTCGAAACAGGGTACACAATCGCACTGATTGGATGCGTTGCAGCATTGCTGCGCCGGGTCGTTTTTACCCCTGAGAAACTCAAAGGAAAGTCTCAGTTAGAAGGCAACTTCATTCTCTTGCTCATCATGACCATCACCCTCACCTCCTTCGTGGTCGAGGCAGGCGAAACCGGCGTGTCTTCGACTTGGGAGCCAATCGGTGCATGGGTCGCGAGTGCCTTGGAACCCAGCACCCTCCTTGTTGTTGCTTCCTATTGGATGCACATGCTTGCCATTTCGACCTTCCTTTTCCTCATACCTCTCTCAAAGCACATGCACCTTGTCATGGCCTTCCCGAATGTGTTCTTCCATGACATGCGGCCCATGGCAACCATGGAGCCATTGGCTCGTGGCGAAGATGGTAAGGCAATCCTGCTCGATGATTTGGACATCGAGTCGTTTGGAACGGTCAATTACACTGATTTGACTTGGCGCAATCTCATCGACGGATGGGCGTGCACGTCGTGCGCTCGGTGCCAAGATGTCTGCCCGGCATACGCAAGCGGCAAAGCCCTCAACCCAATGCAAATCATCCACGATGTACGTCATTATGCCAATGAGAATTCCACTGCGCTCATGGCAGGAGAAACTCCAGAGCAGGACATCATCGCCCGATTTGGAGAAGACGCAATTTGGGCGTGCACCACCTGCCATGCTTGCGTAGAGGCTTGTCCAATCTACATCGATCACGTCCCCAAGCTCACCGATGCTCGACGCCACTTGATGATGGAACGAATGGAATTCGACGAAAGCGTCGAAGACACCATCATGCCTTTGATGGCCACCATTGAGAACCTTGAATCCGATTCAAATCCTTACGGACTCCCCGCACATGAACGTGGCGATTGGGCAGAAGGTCTGGATGTGAAGGTTGCAGAGCCTGCAGAATACATCTACTTCGCTGGATGCGCAGCATCGTTTGATGAGCGAAATAAGAAGGTTGCACGCGACACCATCAGCGTCATGAAAGAAGCCGGCCTTGATGTTGGTATTCTTGGTATGCAAGAGGGTTGCAGCGGTGACTCAGCACGACGGGCTGGAAACGAATACTTGTTCCAAATGCTCGCAGAAACGAACCTTGCCACGTTCGAAGAAATCGGCGTGAAGAAGATTGTTGCCTCATGCCCACACTGCTTCCACACCCTTGGAAAGGAATACAAGGATTACGGCGGAGAGGACATCGAAGTGATGCACCACTCACAACTCATCAACCACCTTCAGCAAGAAGGAAAACTCCCTGATCCAAAGCACGACCCGTCTGTCACCTTCCACGATCCGTGTTACTTGGGTCGAATTGGTGGCGAACTGGATGCTCCCCGAAACGCCATCGGTGGCGTGGATGTCGAGATTGAGCGCCACGGAAAACAATCCTTCTGCTGTGGAGCAGGAGGTGCCCAAATGTGGATGGAAGAAGATGCAGATCAGCGCGTGAACGTCATCCGAGCAAAAGAAATTGCAGAAACTGGCGCAGAAACCGTTGCGGTTGGCTGTCCGTTCTGTTCCACAATGGTCAGCGATGGACTCACGGCAATCGATTCGGAAATGGAAGTCAAGGACATTGCAGAGATTGTTTGGGAGCAAATCAAGGCCAACGACGCTGCGATTGAGGCAAAGAAAGCAGCAACTGCAGAAGCTGAAGCCTGACGACCGGAGGTGGCTCATTGCGCCAATCCATCGACCAAGCCTCATTGATGGCGTGGTTTGCTGAGCATCAACGCAACTTGCCTTGGCGAGCCACGAAAGATCCGTGGGCCATTCTTCTCTCGGAAATTCTCTTGCAACAGACTCAAGTGAGTCGCGGCATTCTTTTTTGGCAACGCCTCTCCTCAAGGTACCCAACCGTTATCGAGATGGCCTCATCCACCGAGGAGGAAGTGCTGCATCTATGGCAAGGTGCTGGGTACTACAGTCGAGCAAGACGTCTGTTTCAATTGTCCAAGCTCGTCTGTGAGTCTTCTGAACATGGAGGCTTCGATGGTGTTCTCCCAACCGATTCAAAGACCCTCAAAACTCTTCCAGGAATCGGCCCCTACACGGCCGCAGCGGTAGCAAGCATCGCCCATGGTGAGGCCGTCGCCTGTGTCGATGGGAACATTCGCAGAGTGATGGCGCGCCAAACTGCAAATGAGAACCCAAGTTCGAATTTGGTCCAAGAATGGGCTGATCAATCGCTTTGGAAAGCAGACGCTGGCAATTGGAATCAAGCGTTGATGGAACTGGGTGCAACCTTGTGCACGCCTAAGCGTCCTGACTGTGCCGCCTGCCCCGTGCAGTCTTCATGCTCAGGCATGGCTGAACCAACTCGGTATCCAGCACCAAAAGTTCGCACCAAAAAGCGCCTTGATTTGATGTGCATCCTCCGAGTAGATGAGAACGGTCTTCCTGAACTCGTTCAACGAGGTTCGACAGGAATCCTCGCAGGCATGTGGGGTCCAGTGATGGGCGAATCGCTTGATGTTGATTCTCTCACCTACCTTGGGGAAGTGCATCATGTTCTTTCTCACCGAGACATGCACATTCGTGTGTGGAAAGGCAAGGTGGAAACAGGCGTTGATCCAAAAAGCGTCCCGCTTTCGTCCTTGGATGTGAAAATACTCCGACTCGGTGACATAGATTGATGCAGGAACAGACGTTTCCTGCGACGAATCCTCTAAGCGCCAATCGTTGGTTTCTCTTGGCGTGCCTCGGCAAGGTCGTGGTCAAAGGACGCTAACATCATGACGACGCTAAAGAAAAACAGGTATTCAGCGGGAGCAGCGATGTTGATCGAGGATTGGGCGAGGTTCATCACTTCGGTGCCTCCAGTCAATCCCTGCTCGAGGACCAACCGGCGAGCAGACTGAGCGAGTGCGAGGTTCATCACGAGGTAGGACAGCCCTCCAATGGCCAACCATACCCGCCGCTTTTCACGGCCAGTTCCTCGTTTGTGCGAGTTCGAGGCATGCATGCTGTACGACCAAACATAGGCTCCAACAAACGTGATGGAGGCAAAAATAACGTGAATCACAAGATGCTCATGCATGCTAAACCAAGACAACAAGATGGTTGAGATGCCCGTGATCATCCCGCTTGATTGAGCGATCGTTCTCAGTCGTGTGTTGTGTGAGAGGTCCAGTGCATGGGGGAGCCTCAAGGCAAGACAACACAGCATCAGTCCGGTTGCGTTCAAACCGCCCCTGAACACCATTCGTTCCAAACCGGGGAAATCTGATTCTGAAATGAAAAACGGGATGGCTCTTGCGTTCCCTGAAAGAGCGTGGATTGCCATGGAGGCAGTGCACGCGCACAGCATGGTCATCCACGCAGTGCGCAACAATAAGCGGTCATCGACCTCGACGCCATTGAGGATGAGTCCATTTTTTCCAGAGAACTGAATCATTGGAACTCCCTCACCGTATCATGGATGCAATCGTCAAAAGAACGCCATTCGATGCCGAGCACGTCGGTTGCTTTCTGCGATGATAAGTTGGAATCCCCCTTGAAGTAGCCCTTGACGGCTTTTCTTGTCATCCGGCGAGGTGCGCCAAACAGGCCCATCAGCCAGTCTTGAAACACAACGATGAACATGAGGGATACGGGGATTGCTCGTTTTGGAGATTTCGTGTTCGGGTAGAGTTCACGGATGCGTTTGCACACAGCAGCAACTGTGGAATTGTTATGTGGCGCGAGAATGAACCGTCCTTCTGCCTCTTCGATTTCGTATGCTTTTCGATGCGCAAGAGCGACATCCGCTACGTGAACAAAGGCCATTGGAATCTTTGGCGCTGCTGGAAAGACACCTTTCATGGCATCTTCAAACCACTCCACGCTCGGTGTTGGGCGTACAAACCCTCCACCCAGAACGCCGCCTGGATTGACGATTCGAACATCCAGCGACATCTCTTCGGCTAAAGCCCAAGCTAATTGTTCAGATTCCGTTTTGGCGATGACATAAGGCGAACTTCGATCGGTTTGCCAGTCGTTTTCAGTCTTCTCTCTCCCCTTTGGGGTCGAGCCGACGGCGGCGATGCTGGACGTGTAGACAATGCGCTGAATGCCACAAGTTTTTGCCGCAGAAAACAGGTGTTGAGTGCCAAGATTAGCCGTATCAATGATGGTTGTTGCCTCTCCACTCGTGGCGTACACTGTTGCTGTATGGAACAAACCATCGCACCCGTTTAGGTGGCCTTCCCAAACATCAGCATCCAAGACATCCCCTTCGACCAGTTCGAGCCGTTCAGGGACGCCCAAATCGATGGCGTGCTGACGAACATGATCGACCTTCTTTGGGTCGTTTAAATCTCGAACAGAGCCTTTGAGCGAGTACCCATGAGCAAGAAGGTCACGGACGATGTGATTGCCAATGTGGCCGTTCACCCCTGTGACGAAAATCGTCTGCCCGTTCGCAACAATTTCCTCGCTCATGGATTTCCGAAACGCCCAACCATCTTAACCTTCAAGTGAGGATGGGCTCACCCCAACATGAATCCCATGCCCATCCGCTTGCATGACACCCGCCGCCGAACCAAGGTCGATTTCACGACCATGGAACCAGGAAAGGTGTCCATGTATGTCTGTGGCGTAACGGTCTATGACCGATGTCACCTTGGCCATGCCAGATGTTACCTTGCGTTTGATTTGATTCACCGCTGGCTCGAATCATCTGGTTTTGACGTTCATTATGTCCAAAATTTCACTGACATTGATGACAAAATCATCGTGAGAGCCAATGAATTGGATGGGGATTGGAAAGCGCTGGTGGACGCCAACATCGAGGCCTACTACGAAGACATGGACGCCCTCAACATCTTGCGGGCTGACGATTACCCGCGATGCACTGAATACGTTGATGACATGATTCGAATCATACAGGATCTCATCGACAAAGATCATGCCTACCACGCCAATGATGGCGTCTATTTCCACATTGACTCCGCACCAGAAAAGTACGGTGCACTGACCGGGCAAAACATCGAAGCAGTCCGCTCAGGCGCAGGTGGTCGCGTTGACCTCACAGGTTCGGGAAAGCGAGATCACAAGGATTTCGCATTGTGGAAAGCAGCGAAACCGGGTGAACCAACCTGGGACTCGCCATGGGGGCCCGGTCGGCCCGGGTGGCACATAGAATGCACAGCGATGAGCATGGATCACTTTGGCGCTCAATTTGACATTCATGGTGGTGGCCATGATTTGAGATTCCCCCACCACGAGGCAGAAATTTTCCAAGGCGAGTGTCACACTGGGTGCTCACCAGTTGTCCATCACTGGCTTCACAACGGTTTCGTGAACATCGATGGGGAAAAGATGAGTAAATCCCTTGGAAATTTTTGGACAATAAGCGACATCTTACAACAAGTCGATGCAATGGTGCTGCGGTTTGCATTAGTGAACGCCCACTACCGCTCACCAATTGATATGAATGAAACATTGTTGAAAAACGCAGAGCGCAATTACAACAAAGTGCTCGAGACCTACGTGACAGCACTCAAGAATCGAATCACAGAAAAGCCAGTTGAATTGCCGCAAGCAGACATCACCTCCTCCCTCCCCCTTTCGAAATCACTCGGATTGTTAGAGAAAATGGGCGAAGGTTTCGCCAAGGCAATGGATGATGATTTCAACAGCCGTGAAGCGGTTGCCAAAGTGCTTGGGGCGGTGCGAGAGATGAGCAAAACCATGTCAAGTGATTTGGACGCTGCAGACGCAGATGCATTTGCTCACTATGCAGTGGACTGGCTTGAAGAAAGCGCTGGCGCTGTGCTTGGCGTGCTGCCTTCTCGAGAAATGGCCCTAGCAGAACCTGAAGAGGACCCTCGAAAGGCCGCTATTGCTGAACAAGTGGAAGATTTACTTCTTCAGCGTGGCGAAGCTCGTGGGGCGAAGGATTGGCCAAGAGCAGACAAGATACGTGATCAACTCGGGGAACTTGGCGTTATTGTGACCGATACTGCCTCTGGTCCCACTTGGGACCTCGCCTGATGCTTACTCGGCTTCATCTGCAGCAGAATCCATCGCATCCATTGGTGGTGGCGCTGGAACGAAAACGGAGTCTGACGATGAAGGTTCAAGTTCCTCCTCATCCCAAATTTTCTCGATTCGCGCCTCCTCGCTCAGGTTCAAATCTTCTCCACCAGTTTTGCTGATTAAGAACAAACCAAGACCCATCACGACCATGATTCCAACCATTGCCAACAGTGCTTTCTGCTTGATGTCCTCCGAATCTGATGCATCTGAATCAACCGCTGATGATCCGTCATCACCGGAATTTGGATTGACGATGCAAGGAGGAAGGCTTCCATCCTCGCACAACACAATGGTGGTTCCATCGCCGTTGTCTGCGTTGTTTTGCCCATCACCGTTGTTTGTTGTGCCATCGTTTGTACCGGAACCATCGTTGGTGTTGGAGCCATCATTGCCTCCATCACTGTTTCCGCCCGTGTTGCCCCCGGTGTTGTCGTTGCTTCCAGTGTTGTCTTCAGTGTCTGTTCCAAGATTCACGTCAACCTCAATTCGGTTCCCATCAGCGTCCATTTCGATGTCATAATAGGCGTACAGTTGAGTGAGGTCAACATGCGTGTTTCCGTGAGAACTTCGATTGATGACATCGAAGTATCGCTCATCACCTGTGGTGAAAATTGGATCGACGGTCATGTTCTTCAAACGGTTCTGATTGTCTTTGTAATCGCCGTCAAACGAGCTCCCTAGCCAAGTGTTGATTTCAGCATCTGACATGCCAGATACATCGTTCCAATGTGTCTTGATGTCTTCAAAGTTATTTTGCATAGCCATGGTCATGCCTTCTTCGATGGAGGCCCATGTTTGGCTTCCGTCAGTTTCACTCAATGAGGTCACGTCGACTGCCTTGTTGACGCCTCCACCACTGATTGGCTCCCAATCATCTTGATTGATTGCAGTCATGATGTCAACGTCTCCAAACACGGCTTTGCCTTGGACGACCGTCAACCGAACATCGGCATCGATGGATTCAATCAAGTTTCGATAAGGATCTTCATGGAAGGTGTCCATGACCACGAGGTCTGCGTACATCCCTGCCTTCAGTTGTCCGACAAAAGAGTCCCATTTTGCCGCCTTAGCCGGGTTGCTGGTGACCATTTTAGCCATGTCATAATCTGAAAAGTACGAGTCCATCACGTCCCTGTTCCACAGATCGGCTACCTTCAACTCGTGGAGGTTGTTCTTTGAGCCACTTGGACCCCAATCCGGTGCGATTGAGATTGGAACTCCTGCCGCATCAGCGGCACGAACATTGGTCGTGTTTCCGTAAAGGAGGAGGTTGGAGACTGGAGACCACACCAAGTCTGAACCAACTGTCGCCATCTTGTCGAATTGAGCACGGTCAAGAGCAGTCCCGTGAATCACAACGGTCTCATCCATGATGAGTCCCTTGTTCCAAAGAGCATCAAATTCTGCCTTACTGCTGCTGTCCACGCCTTCTGCGAGGTGAACAAACCAACCGTTGAGGGAGCCAGATTGGTTCTGAGAAATCAAGTGACTTCCAGTGTAATCTGAATCAGCCGCACCACAGACTGCACAGGTCGTGATGCCATCTTGCCCGAAGTTGTACAACTCGATGTTCCTCGAAAGCATGCTGTCCCAAGCGTCGGTGTTTGAACCAGGGGATCCTTGGACGGCTGTCACGCCACCAGAGACTGCTTGAACTTCTGCATACTTCATTTGCTCACTTGCCATGTCCCACCGGTTGTAGGACTGCACGTTTGTTTTCATCCATGTGATGCTTGGACCGTAGTCCCAGTTGTTGCCCCACTGGTACCTGTTGGTGTACCCACCTTCGTCGGAGCGTTGGTTTTCATTCAAGTGGACCTCAAAATCCCACAGCGGAATGTGGTTGTAATGCATGTGGTTGTGCAAGTCAATCAGACCGGGGTAAATCGTACCGTTGGTCTCAATGACAGGAACATTCGTCAAATCCACATTGGCTGGAATGGACAGGTCGGATGACCACACGCCTTCGATTTTACCATCTCGGATCAGCACGTTTCCTTGGTTAAACACGCTGTCTTGGTTTTCCATGGTCACGACGCGTCCTTTGAGAATGTAAGCGTCCGAACTCTGCTCTTGCACCTTGTAACATTTGACGATGTTGACGGCAGTGTTGGATGCCGGGTCTTCGGGTCCAAATCCAGGTGTGGGCGTGACTTCAATGAGCGTGCCCGATGAATCTTCAACGACTGAATTGCCCCAAAACGCAAATTGCGGAGAAACGCTCATTGTGTCCATGACGGAGCCTGAGGTGTCTGAAACGGACACGGTTTCACCATCGAAATAATCCAACATGAGTCCCGAGTCGGCACTAAAAATAACGATTCGCCCATCGGCAGGAACTGTTGTGTTCCATGCAAGTTGACAAGGTGCACTGCCTGAGGTGATGCTCAAGATCCAATCTGAAACGTCCACTCCAGTTGAACCAGTGTTCCACAATTCAATGAATTGGTCGGAATATTTTCCATATTCGCCATCCCCATTCCAATCGACTGCGCCATAGATGTTCTGCGTGGTGTCATTGGAAACAAGATTGTTTGGGCTGATGAAGACTTCAGAGACCACAAGCGTTGATTCACGGCCCTGTGTCGGTGTCGAATCATTGCTTGCTCCTACGGTGAGGAGAGGTACGAGCATAATCAGTAGGACGAGGCCGGTGGCAAACTGCGTGAGGCGCATGGGTGCCCCTTGAGCACCAAGCACATGAAGCCGTCGCACGGGAAATCTCCTGTGGTATTGAAGAACCTCCTCTCCTGACATCCCCTCATGGCTGCTGTGAACCTTACTGAACCAGAATTTGCTGATGTTGTCGACACCAATGAAATTGTCCTGCTTGATTTTTGGGCAGAGTGGTGCGGGCCTTGCAAGGCGTACGGCCCGGTGTATGAACGAGTGTCCGAGGATTTTCCAGATGTCGTATTTGGCAAAATCGACACAGAAGCAGAGCCTCAACTCGCACAGGCATTCAACATTCGTTCAATCCCAACAACCATTGCCTTCAAGCAAGGCATTGGCGTTTTCATGCAACCTGGCGCCCTTCCAGAAGATGCTCTACGCGATCTTGTGACGAAACTTGGCGGCCTTGACATGGACGAAGTTCGAGCCGAACTTGAGGCCCAAAAGGCACAAGAAGATTCGGCAGAATAACCACAGATTGTCTGGCTCTTGCCCCTTTTTTCATCTCCTGCTGGTAAGGTGGCCGCCATTCCAGTGTTATCCAAGGAACCAATGCGTTCAAAAATCACTCATGGCAGGGATGGCCATGCACCTGCGCACATTGTTCCTCGTTTCAGTGATGATGAGCGCCAGTCTTTCGGGTTGCTTCGGCGAACAAAAAATCGATGACGGTGGCATTGAAGCCCCCTACGATGTCTATCCAGAACCGTGGGACCGAACTGAAATGAAGTACGATGATTCAGATGTCTTTGCACGGGTAACCATCAACGGCTCTTATGGAATTGACCAAGTTCGTTCCGTCTTTGTCCCAGTCCCAAGCATCACAGCGGCAGATGGTGGGGCAGGCCTCACGGGAGGAGCCGAAGTTCATCTTGGATTGTGGCTACCAGTCATCGAAGGTTGCGATTGGGAATCTGGGAATGTTTCAGAGGAATGTCAAGTTCCAGTGATTGCTGAGGTTGGTCCTTACTACAACGACGGGGACGTCGATGCCCTCACACCAGCCGACCGGTTAGGACGTATGCTGATTGAGAACTATGTTCCACACGGCTACGGCGTGGCCCAAGTGTCTGTGTTCGGCACAGGCGATTCAAACCACTGCATGGACTTGATGGGAACCGATGAACAACGAGGCATCGATGCTGCGGTAACTTGGCTCGGCACCCAAGGTTGGTCCAACGGAAAAGTTGGATTGATCGGTAAGTCGTACGACGGTTCTACCCCTTGGCAAGCAGCAACATTCGGCAACCCTCACTTAGCTACAATTGTTCCAATGTCTGGCCTGATTGGCGTTCACGAATTGATGTGGCGCAACGGCAGCATGGAAGCACGGGGCATGATCATGCACAATGGCGTCTATGGCTCCTTTGGCGTTGATGGTGACGGAGGCGATGCCGAAAACCTCTGCGAAGGTTACATCCAAGGCTACGCAAATGGACCTGCAGCCTACCTGTCAGGTGGCATGGTTGACTACGCTGGCAATGACTACTGGACCTCTCGCTCTTTCCTCGGAAGGGTTGTCGAGAATTACAACGGCTCGGTGTACATCATTCAAGGAATGCAAGATTGGAACGTCGATCCGCACATGGCGTTCCCCACTCACCAAATCGTCGAAGACGCAGGCCTCGAAGTCAAGACGTTAGCAGGTCAATGGGCGCACGATTATCCAGACCGACGCACAGGCCATGAATCTCTTCCATCTGGCGAGGGTGCTGAAGCATACCCCTACACCCTTCGTTGGGATTGGGCTGATGAAATGCTCTACTGGTTCGATTGGTACCTCCGCGACGAGGGCCGAGCCCCTACACTTGGTGTTGAAATGCAAGACAACCAAGGGGGATGGAGATTCGAAGCAACCTACCCTTCCGATGACACTGAATACCTCATTGTCAATGCTGCCGAACTCAATCCTAGCAGCGCAGGCATGGTCACAACGACTGAAACGATCACGCTGACCTATGGGCCGTTTGAGGAGGACACCTACATTGCAGGAATGCCTTCATTCCACATTGCCGTGACTCCACACACAACGAACGGTGCTCACGCCTTTTTGGACATGACCGATTCCTCGGGAATGCACCTTGGACACGCTGTGATGGATTTCAGATTCGCAGACGGTGGCCGTGATGGCACCGAATTGATGCCTGCTTTCTCAACCGTTATCGGGAAAATGGAATTCATGCCAATGGATGTGTTCATTGCAGCTGGCGAATCGATCACCATCACCATGACTCAAACAGGCCGTGACTACGTTCCTTCACCAGGGGCTGCAGGTGGCTACAGCGTAAACTGGGCCAGTTCAGAATTGACCCTCCCCATCGTCTACCGCACCTGTGAAGATTTATTCCAAGCACCTCTTCACCAATACGGTGACGAAAGCGGTCGACTCTGTTGATCACTTGAACATCGTCAGGATGTCTTTGAACAGGCTCTGTGCAGGCCCGTCGCTGCGCTCGACCAATCGCTTCACAATCAATTCGGGTGTTGAGCGAGCCAAATGATTTCGCTTTGGTGTGCGGTCGACCATCAATTCGAGATCAGCATCCAGGCCCGTTGCCTCAATGCCGTCGACGCGTAAATCCTTGCGCCCTGTCGCCTCCAATATTGCTGGGGCAAGGTGGGTGACCAGCATCATCGTGGTGTCCTCTTGCGCTTCAGCGGCCAACAGCATTCCAGCAATAATTCGAGCGCCAGCACCTGGTTCAGTGATCGCTTCTAGTTCATCTGCGAGGATCAGTTTTGGTGTTGGGTCGCTGACCACATTGGCTAATTCCACCAGCGTTTGTTCAAGGGCGCCGGCGCTCTGTGTCCCTCCTGCCTTTGCAAGGATGTGCAGAGCCTCCACTTGCCCAACCCTGGCATGATCTGCTGGTACAGGCAGGCCCATGTGAGCGAGGATGCTTGTGTGTGCGAGCAATTCGAGCAACGTCGTCTTACCACCGGAGTTTGCTCCGGTCAACAACGCAAGCGTTTGCCGATCTTTTGCGTCCGCACAACGGCCTAATCCGTATGTCACAGCGTCAGGCTCGACGCCCAAGAGGAGGTGCCGTCCTTGTTCGATATGGATGCCGTGGTCCGCGAGTTCGGGCATGGTGCATTGATGATCAAGCGCCCATCTCGCCACAGCGACCCACTGGTCCAATTCGACCAGTGTCCGTACTGCAGTTTCACATTTTGGCTGAAGCGGGCCGAGGTTTTTGGCCAGCGTCAACATTCGTTCAGTTTCTCCTGTTGCCAACTTTGCGCCCAAGGCAGTGTCAAGTTCATCAATGACCTTACGGTCGATTTTGGCCGGCCAATCCTTCGTGAAAATCGAGTATGGGACCCGTACGCCAGTTCCTTCCAATTCTTCTGACAGACGCTGCTTGGCGGCTTCCATAGCATCGGTGATGACGTCACTCGTTGCTTGTTGCAATTTCCGTTGAAATGCAGCACCATCGGAAAGCGCTTCAAGCAATTCGCTTCCACTCAAATTCATCTTAGCGTTGTTCATTGCCTCAGCCACTTCTTCGTTCACTTCAGCTTCGAGTGATTTTCCAATTTTCCACAATCTGTCTTTCACATCAGCGATGGTATCGAGGTCACCTTGCTCATCGATGTTTCCAAGCCATTCAGGCAACTTTTCCAAACCTGCAACGGTTTGATGAATCTCTGCAAGAAACTCATGTCCATCGTGACCCTTTCGAGCGTCTTCGACAAGGGCGACAAGGGCTGAAAGCGGACGTTGATTGGTACGGAACCAGTCGATGGTTCGTTCAGGGATCACCATTTCAGCGGCAGGGTTCGCACTGAGAACAACCCAGCCATCCGGTGCATCTGAAGGAGCTCCACTTCCGATCCATGTGACGAGTTTGAACACCGTGTAATCTTTCCAAGTCTCTCCCTCACCTGGTTGAATGACACGGCATGATTTCTTGAGGTGGTCCATTGGACGGGTGCTGACCACGACTCGTTCGTAGCGCTCACTGCTGTGTCTTGTTTGACCTAGACCCTTCAAAATGGACGATAAGGCTTCCATGCGTTCAGGGTCCTTTGCGGCAAACGACATCGCTGATGTTGACATTTCTCTTCGCTTCGTGGGGTCTTGAACTGGCATAAGCAATTGCATGCGCTGTCGGGTTGCAGGTGCAGAAGCATAGCCTTGAATGTGGTTGAGGATTTCTTTGTGCAACCGTTCCGCCTCTTTCGTGGCGAGGAATGAACCAGAATCTCCTGCCACCATTCGAGCCAAGGAAAGGGCGCGCTTCGGAGACACACCATCAATTTCAGCAACCCTTGCAATATCCCCGCAACGCAATGAGGCTAGGGCCAATTGCTCATCACCAAAATGATCGGTGATTTTCTTGGCCAATCGTTCTCCTACGCCGGGCAATGCACTCAGAACCATGCCCTTCATCGATTGTCAAGGGCTTTTGAGGATATTGCTCAAAAAGTGTAATTCGACGGTTAAATCGATGTGTTCTGTGCTCGCCCTCAGGCTTCAGGCAGTTCCAATTCAACAGCAAACAAAGGGTCTGGGTCAGTTGAGTCATGGTAAGCAACAACCACTCCACCGTCGTTCAGGATGGCCAGAGAAGCAAAGTCGAAGCGAATATCATTGCCTGCACCGGATGTAGAGTCAAGGTCCCCTTGGCCGATGTAGGTCATGGTGTCTGGAGCCAGACTTTCGCTGTACCCTCGCACGTGGAACACAGTGTCCACGTCTGGTCCTTCGCTGCTTTGATAGCGAACATTGAGAATAAACAGGTCCAATTCCCCGTTGGCTTGAAACTCCCATTCTTCAATTTGTGTTGCCATGGCTCCCATTTCGTAGGATTGGTTGGTCCAAGTTTGTGCACCATCAAGCGACATGTAATGGGTGAATGTAGTGCCGCTGTTGGACACACAGTGAAGAGCGCCAGAGCGGTCGATCTGGCAATATTCGGATGGGAATTGGACGGCAAGTTCGTTCCATGAAAGCGAGGTGTCCATGAAGGCAGCGTTCCCGTTGTCGAAGTAACTCGGGAACAGCAGTCCACCGCTTGGCACCGGGAACGCCCTCATTTCCTTGTGCGGCTTATTGACGTCCCAGTAGGCGGGCAGGTCCGCTGAGGTGAAATCCAAATCCAGTTCAATTGCAGGCTCTCCACCATCTCGGCCAGGGAATTGGAAGGGGTAGTAATTGAGTCCATCAACGCTGATTTGTCCACCTGCGTTTTGAGTTTGGTGCCAGAAATTAGAGACCACAATGCTTGCCCATTCACCATTACCGAGCGATGAACTGACTGGCCCAATGACTTCGACTTGCCACGAGCGATCGTAGAACGGCTCAGTGATTCGGTTGTAACACCAACTCCACTCATCTTCCGATTCGTCGTAAAGGATGGCGTAGAATTTGTCGAGTTTCAAATCTCCACCGACGTATGGGAACCAGGACATTGAGATGATGTCACCATTCGTGGCTTGGACGATGCTTCCTTCACCCAACCCCTCTTGTCCTTCGTTGGTTGGCACGAAGGTTCGGCATTGTGAATCAGGGATGAATCCTGGGATGTAGGTGTCCCAAGTGTGGGCCCTGTCCATCGAGTAAACGGGGTACTCTCCACCAATGTTGAGGATCTGCCCCTCGATTGAAGTGGCGATGTAATGCTCGCAGCAATTGCCACCCTTTGATTTGTCAAAGACCGCCCATGATGTGTTCGTGGTTTGGTTGGTTGCCAAATCCACGGTCATGAACATCCTCGCATCTTCGTGAGGAGCGGAATCAATGAGTGCGTATGTGGTCCAGATTGGCTCTTCATTGGCCTCATTGACAATGGTTTCCCCACCACCAAAGCAGCCTGCAAGGACCATTGAGGACATCAGCAGAACACTCAGGACCGCTCGACGCATGGAGGGTGGTCATTGTGGTTCAATTTGAAGTCGTCGCTTCGCCAAGTCCCTGATTCACGAGGCTTCGTTCAAGGTTTTATGGAGCGTTTCCAATCCTGCAAGTGTGGCTGTGCCGAACCAAGTCAAAGCTTCCCCGTCAATGCATGTCGAACGCACAACTTGGCCGCCTAACTTGCGTATTTCTTCTGCGATTGCTTCGCCCTCTTCAAGGGCGAAATCGTGTGGTTCACTTGAGAGAAGCAACCACTCCACATTGTGTTCGATTAAGGCCTCTGGCGTGACGACGGGGTATCCATTTCCACCCTCAACCAACGCCGGCACCTCTAACCCGAGGGCAGTGAGCAAACCTCCAGCGTACTTCTCCGGGCCAACCGACATCAACGGTTCATGCCAAATCATGGGGGCCACCCTCGCGCTTTGAAGTGGGTTGAGTTTCATCGATTGCAACTTGGATTCGATGGAGGATGCCCATTCTTCAGCGGCCTCTTGGCGCTCGATTGCCTTACCGAGTTGCCGCAACATTTCGGGGACCTCTGAGGGATGTTCGACGGATGAAACGAACACATTGATGCCTGCTGCAACCAATTCATCGTGGATGCTTTTTGGGTTTTCTTCTCGATCAAGCACCACAAGTGCAGGCTCCAGCGCCATGATCTTCTTGACATTGGGAGTTTTTGTCCCACCTACGACTTGAACATGTTCAACGGCATCTTTCGGATGAATGCACCAAGGTGTGCGCCCGACGATTTCTTCGACGGTGCAGCCCAATTCAAACAACGTCAATGTGAGGCTTGGGACCAACGAGACGATTCTCATCTGGAGTTCGCCCCTACGAGACCGCAAACCAAACGGTGATTCCATCAACTTCGAACGAATCTGCATCGGCTGGTGCTTGAACGTCGGTTGGGTGGAAAGCGGCCGCAGCACACCGTGTCTCGTTGACAATCCATTGTTGGTCCTCATCGAACAATTCTGGGGCGTCTTTCATCCAAATTTCAAGGTCAATGGTCGCTTCAATTTCCATATTGAGGGTTTTCCGCTTTGCTTGAATTCGACGGGTGATGTCCCGAGCCAATCCCTTGGAGAGAAGTGCTGGAGTATCGTTCATGTCCAAGACGAGGCTGATGTGGCTGGCCTCATCGCCTTGCCCGATTTGAACGGTGGATGCAGCAAACCCTTCCCGCTCAGCTCGCTTCAGTTCGACATCTGACATCTCAATTTGAATGCCCATGATTTCGCAAGTTCCTGCCTCAATAGCAGCGAGAAGAGCCTCTGGGTCTTGGCTGGCTTTGATTTCATTGGCCACAGCGTTGACGTTTGCCCTTGCCTTGGGTGCAAGCGCTCTGAAGTTTGGCGCCAACTCAATGCGTTGGAAGCGGTCCAAGTCTTGTTCCACTTCAATGGCTTCAACGTTCAATTCCTCAGCAAGAATGTCGTGGAAGTCAGCCAGATCAGGTCCGGCGACAATCCATCCTTGGGCGCATGGTAATCGCTGACGGCGACCAGCATCAACACGGATGCGGCGACCGACTTCTGCCAGCTCACGAACAAGCGCCATTGAGGCTTCAAGATCAAGGTCTTGAGGTGGTAAATTCGCTGTAGCGGCAGCGGCATCAAGGTCCCATGAATCGGCGGTTGCACCTTCGAGGGTACCAGGGACTCCTAACGGCCATGAAGCCTGATGGACAGTTTCGCCAGTGAGGTTTCGGTGGATGATGTCAACCATGAATGGACTCACAGGTGCCATCAGTTTGCACACGGTGGTCAGCACTTCGTGAAGGGTGTGTTGGCAGGCGAGTTTATCGGTCGATTCTGCATCATCCCAAAGCCGTCGGCGGCTGCGACGTACGTACCAGTTTGACAAGTCGTTCACGACAAACTCCTCTAAATCTCGGCAAGCCTTGTGGAAATTCCATCCAACAAAATCCGCATGGTAATTCGTTGCTGTTGAGGCCAAGCGGGAGAGAATCCATCGATCCAAGGTCGGTCGTTGTTCCACTGGCACTGGGTTGTGTTCAGGGTCAAACCCGTCCAAAGCAGCGTAATCTGCATGGAACTTGTAGATGTTCCACAGCGTTAAGAACATCTTCGCATAGGTTTCTCGAACTCCGTTTGAATCAAATTTTAGAGGGTTCCATGGTGCTCCTGCGGTGACCATGTACCACCGGGTTGCATCCGCACCTTCTCGGTTGAAATGGTCCCAAGGGTCGACGATGTTCCCTTTTGATTTTGACATTTTCTTGCCTTCAGCATCGAGGATCAATCCGAGGCTCAAGCATCGCTTGTAGGCGGGTTTGTCAAACACGGCCGTGGACACGGCCAAGAGCGTGTAGAACCACCCTCGCGTCTGGTCGACGCCTTCACAGATGTAATCCACAGGGGAAGATGCCTCGAAGGTCTCTCCGCCATCGAAGGGGTGGTGCCATTGGGCGAATGGAGCGCATCCAGAGTCGAACCAGCAATCCATCACAAAGGGTTCTCTGTGCATTGGTTTTCCTTGTTCATCGACAAGGGTGAATGCATCAACGACAGGTCGATGCAAATCGACATCATCAGGGCAAGGTGGATTTTCGATGCCAGCAGCGACTGCTTTTGCCACTTCAGATTGCAACTCAGCAATTGAACCAACGCACTTCATTTCGCCGTTTTCTCCGCGCCATACAGGGAGTGGAGTACCCCAGTAGCGCTCACGAGAAATAGCCCAATCCTTGACGTTGCGCAACCACTCACCGAATCGGCCTTCACCGACCCAATCAGGAGCCCATTCAACGCCATCGTTGAATTCTAACAGCCGCTCCTTGACCGCAGTCATCCGCACAAACCATGAATCCATGGCGTAATACAACAACGGGTGGTCGGTTCGCCAGCAGTGAGGGTAGTCGTGGAGGTAGGCTTTTTCTCTGTACAGAAGCCCACTTGAGGGTCCTTTGCCATTGCTTCCACCTTGTGCTGAGAGCAAATCGATCACGGTTTGATCGCAATCCTTGACGTAACGCCCGTCGAGTTGAGGATGGGTGCCTTCAATGAAGGCTCCATCCATACCCACGGTGTGGTGGGCAGGCAGTCCCGCTGCCATACCAAGGTTGTAATCGTCTTCACCATACATGACGGCGGTGTGAACGACACCGGTTCCGTCGGTTGTGGTCACCCAGTCGGCTTCCAATACGGTCCATGCGGTTGTGGAATCATTGCGAGGTACTGCATCTGGGAACAACGGTTCATAGGCCATGCCGACCAGTGATTTCCCTTGAATTTCTTCGATAATTTCGACGTTGTGACGAAGGACTTCCTTCATCAAATCCTTTGCCAAGATCACCACCTCGCCGACCTCTGCGCCTCCTGCACCGGTCCAATTTTCGGCTTGTTCGGTCACACGAGCGCGAACATAGGTGACTTCAGGCCCAACCGCCAAACCTACGTTGCCGGGAAGGGTCCAAGGGGTGGTGGTCCAGGCGAGGATGCTTGCATCCTCGTCGACGAGTTTGAATTTGACATACACCGATGGTTCTTCGACTTCTTTGTAGCCCAGTGCCACTTCGTGGCTGGAATACGAGGTGCCCGTTTGTGGGCAATAAGGCAACACTTTGTGGCCTCTGTACAGCAGTCCTTTGTCGAACATTTGCTTCAATGCCCACCAGCATGATTCGACATAATTGTTGTCGAGGGTGACGTACGGGTTGTCCAAATCGACCCAGTAGGCCATTCGCTCAGTCATTTCCCTCCATGCCGATTCATAGGTCCATACAGATTCTCTGCACGCTTGGTTGAAGTTGTCCATTCCGAAGGCTTCAATGGCCTCGTTTGACATCAAATCCATTCGCTTCTGCACTTCGATTTCGACAGGCAAACCGTGTGTGTCCCAACCACCTTTGCGTTGCACTTGGAATCCTTCCATCGTCTTCCATCGGCACACGAGATCCTTGTAGGCTCTGGCAACAACGTGGTGAATTCCTGGTTTGCCGTTCGCCGTAGGAGGCCCTTCAAGGAAAATGAAAGGAGCACCGTTGCTTCGTGTATCAATGGAGGCTTGGAAGGCGTTTTCTTGTTTCCAAGCCTCGAGCAGAGCCGTCTCAAGTGCAACTGCGTCGAGTTCGCCAGCAGCCTGGGGTTGAGCCATGCTTCGCCGAGCGGCGGTATTGTCTTGAACCTCACCCTTCTTCTCGCATCAGAAAAGATACATTTCTCTGCTGAAGTTCTTTGCAAAATCACCTTTCTACTCAGCATTTTCCGAAATCTGTTGGGGTATGTTTGAAGTTCTTGAACGCATAGGCAGAAGCATGGCGGGTGCCTCGGGGCTGAAAACTGCGTTGTTTCTCGGCCTGTTGATGGTCCTTGGTGGTCCATTGAACACCATGATGCTCGACCATCCAGCATCGGCACCAACACCGGTTCTCGAAGAAATGAATGTGGCATCCGCTATGGCGGGTGAAAACGCTTCATTCCTGCTCCCTGGTAACAACCTCGCTTCGACCTCATTCACAGTGGACGTGCCAAGCGATGCTCCCGTGACGAGCATCCATCTCGAAATGCAACCCGCTGTTCAACCCACACAGACAGGCTTCGTTTGGAATGACAATACGGCGTGGTCCGCATCAACAGCGACCCACAACGGCACGTTCGGTTCCGACGGTTACCTGACCGGGGACGGAGGAGGGACCCTTTGGGACTTCAATTCAGGTCTCCAAGGATGGACGGTTTCAGCCTCGACCTATGTTGGCCGATACACGGGTACCGGTGCTGGTTCGGGTGCAACTGGATGTGGGTACAACGGCAGCGCCGGAGGTTCGATCAAAACTCAAGCCCAGTCCACGCCAGAACACGCCACCTCACCGATTGTCAATCTCGCTGGATTGAACACGATTCCACTTCACGCATGGATCCGGCAAGGTTCCTCAAGTTGCGGCGAAGAAGCTGACAGCGGAGAAGATCTCAAGGTGCAATACAAAACCACATCCGGTTCTTGGACCACGCTCAACACATGGTCAGGAGCGACCTCTGGTGGCGCGCCAACTCAATGGATGGGTACCTTGCCTGCTGCAGCACTCCATGCAAACACCCAAATCAGGTTTGAGCAAGTTCGCGGTTCAGGTACATGCTGTGATTTTTGGTTCATCGATGACGTCCACCTTGCATTGCCCCCTTCAGCAGATTGGACAAGCCCCACAATTGGATTCTCTCAGAGCGATCATCAGCGGGTGAACGGCGGACCATGGGCGCCTCTCTACATCAACGCAGAAGTTCCTGCGGGTGCTCACCTCAATTGGACGGTGCTTGACGCATCAACCGGCGAGCCAATCGATGGTATGTCAGGCAGCAACGATCGCGTGATTCCTGTCAACGCATTGGATTGGCAAACATACACTTCGCTGCAAGTGCAGTTGCTGCTCAAACCATCACCAAGCGGAGAAATGGCGACGGTGTATTCCATCAGCGGTGATGGGCATTACTCGGTCGATTCAACACACAGCGCCGCTTTCGACGGTTGGATCAGTGAAACTGGCGGCGTGAATTTCATAGAAGGCATGGACGTTTATGTCGGTGAAGTGAATGATTCCTTCACTTCGCCATGGTTCACGCCTTCAGCAGCGCTTTCAGAAATCACCATCGACGCAACCATGTCCCTTGCACAGGCCCAAATTCGAACGCCAGGAAATATGCTCTGGACCAACATCACCCTGCCTTACAGCCTCGATCTTGTTGGTCATGAAGGCACCTTTGGCATGCACCAAGTCCAATTTATTGCAGCCTCAAACAACTCAAGTGACATGTGGGAACTCACAGCGTTTAAGACCAGTTCTCTCGGAGGATTGCAACCCACCAGCCCCTCCATCGATTTCGGCCAAGATGGCCTTATCGAATGGGGAGGAAGCGATGCAAGGGTTGGTTCGTGGGGTTGGCAAGACCGTTTTGAAAACGGTGAGACTTCAATTGATGCAAATCCAGGTATTTCGGGAAGTTCATCAGCAAAAGCATGGGTTCCAGTGACCGACCTCACGTCGTTCGCATTCACCGCACTGTCCAGCCAAGGGACCCTTGATGGCGTCACGCTCCGTATTGGAAACGATCAGATCGCTTCCTGGGACTTAAACGGTTCAACTTCCCTTGCCCTCAACGCCACCCAACTCGAATCAATGAGCACCGTTTTGGCCAGCCTTACTTCCACAGTGGGTGCTCTTGGTACTTCTTTTGCAGAAGTGACGTTTGAGGTGATTGGTACAGGGAATGTGACGCTCGGAGGTCTTGGTGTTCCATACAGTGTCTCAGCCTCGGTCGACACAGGTTCGGATTCCTCTTTCGTCTTGGCGTTAAACGCCGCACGCTACGGACTTTCACCGAGCAATGGTTTGCACCAAATAACGCTCCCTTTTGCCTCTGAAACACCCGGTGGGATTCGAGTTTCAATCGAAGGATTGAACAGTTCTTCCGCTGTTCAAATGGTCAGTTCACAGATGCTTGTCGACGAACCAGTCTTGACTCCAAGTCAACACTGGCAGACGATGAACACCACATACAATGTCTATGGTTCACAAGCTTCGATGGCTCGTCTGGAAGTCAGCGATGGAACCACCTCTGGGACATGGTTGTTGCCGTTTGCAGGTGGTTCGGTCGGTCTTGGTGCATCCGAACACATTGAACTTCATCCCGATCACGCATTGGTGGTGATCGAAAGTGGCGTTCAAATCACCACCAGCGTCACCTTCCGCATCGAACCGACTTGGGATGATGCTGAAGTCATGACCGTTCGTTCTAGGTTGGTGCTCTCCAACAGCGTCATTTCGATTCCGTCGGTTCATGTGTGGGGGGCCATTGGTGGACAAGGCTACGAAAACGACCTTGAAATCAAAGAGGTTATGTTCACCGATGTGGGGGCATCTCGAACCCTTAATTCAGCAGATTATTATCTCAAAGCAGGAATTGATGTCGATCTCTCAGTGCGTGTTGGTTTTGAGGGCCTTGACACGACAGACGCTTTCGCAGATGGCGATGCGATGTTATCGTTGTACCGCGGAGAAACCATGGTGGCAAACACCACGATGCTCGATGAGAATTACTGGAACTACTCCGATGTGGTTCCGTTCACCTTTGGAACGTTGACGTGGCGAATTGAATTGACTTCGCTCAACGGTTCGGGTTTGACCGAGGATGCCATCTTTGAACGGACCTTCCACGTGGACTCTGTCAATCCACAGGTGCTCTCGACCTCGATGGATCTCTACGATCACCGCACGCCCTCAAGCACTCAAACCATCCAAATCCAAATCACAGACCAGCCTGTGCTTCCAACCAATGTTCAAGCCATGGTATGGCGCGAATGGATCGATGATGACAATGCCAATCAATGGCCAGATCCAGGTGAATACCAGGGCCTTGGCTTGTATGTGCCCAATGATTTGACGTCGTTGATTGGCCAGTACACACTGCTTCTCGATGACACCGGTGGTAGCCTTGGGCAGAAGGTGTCAGTGTACATTTCAGGCACCGATGACGCTGGCCAAGCAATCGAGAAAGGTGGGTCCAACGAAAGTGGCGAACACCTGTTCATGTACCAACTCGCAATTGACGGTGCCCCTGCCGTCGCCTCAGGTGCGTTTGCTTACGAAACAGGACGCGAACCTTGGCTGCACCCTCAGACGCCTTACACCATCAACGTCGACCTTACAGAGCCGAACGGAGGTTCTGACCTCACCGATGTCTTCGTGGAATTGGCCTCGAACCAAGGCAGCGACACCTTGCCAATACAATGGGATTTCTCGACCGGTAACTGCACCACAACAAGCCCTCATCTCATCATCATTGATTGCACCATGTTAGGGGCAAACGGGCCAGCAGACCCTTACGAACGGGACATTACACTGAACATTGAATTCATGCTCGCGTGGACCACTCCCGATTTGGGAGAGACCCGCAGAGAGCCTGGCGTGCGCGTCATTGACCGAGCTGGTCAAGAGGTGTTCAAGGCCTTCCCCGAACACCGGTGGCGCTTCTCTGCAGCAATGGAAATCCCCGGGGAATCCGTCGGTCTGATCCTCTCCCAAGGCTCACTGCTTGGCGACGGTGCGCGACTTGCCCCGAACAGTCCGCTTGAGGTCGCTGGTGGGGTTGTGTTTAGCCAAACCAATGCTGTGCCGGTCTTTGATTGTGAAGTGAATGTCTTGTTTGCAGGTACGACCTATTCTGCGACAACCTACGAGGGCGTCTGGTCGATGGAACTCCGGGCACCCTCCCAGTCAGGCACTCTGCCACTGACCTGGAGCGTTGGATGTTTACAAGGTCAAGGCGTTGATGCAACCGACAAGGAAACTTCAGTTCGGTGGATCGTCGTTGATGGAACCGGGCCGGAGCCTGTCGAAGTACTGAATCCGAGACCCGCAGCGATCTTAGCTGCAGATCTTCACGAAGTTCGAGTCATGCTTTCCGAAGAAGGTGGACTTGAGGTGGATTCCCTCGAACTTGTCTGGTGGGTTGAAGAAAAAGCGACCGGTGACCGACTTCGTAATGGCGTGGAACCATTGACGCTGGTCGGTACTGAAATTTCAGGCCTGAGGTTGGAAGTCTTCGGCAGCATTGATTTGAGCGTGGTCACGGCAGAGATGCTTGAGAACCGATTGGAACTGCATGTCGTCGTTACTGGTCGGGACCTAGCCGACAATGAAGTCTTGGGGCTCGGGGCAACTCCAGTCGGAACGCCGGTTGGCGTTTGGGAAATGGAGTGGCTCAAGCCGCAGTTCGAAATTGAACAGGGGTCTGTCGAATACTCACGTGTGATCATTGAAGTCGGTCAAACATCGATTGTGACAGCCTATGTGAAAAACACCGGCACCCTTGATGGGAGCGTCGATGTCGTGTTCACCATCGTGAACGCAGATGGCAACCGCTCCACACTAAGGCGGACTTCAGCAGAAGTTCAGCAAGGGGGCGAAGTGCCTGTTCAAGTCGATTGGAATCCAGAATCACCTGGCCTTCAATGGATTGAAGTCACGCTTGAAAACGACCAAACTTCGAGTGGACCGTCCATCGATGTGCGGCCAACACGAGCAGAATCCTTGTCCGAGCGTGTGTTTGGCAATGTCAATCCCGTTCTCGGCAGCGTTGCTGCCTTGTTGTTCGTCTCGATCATCCTCACCGGTCTTCTCTATGCTGCGAGGATGACCCGTCGTAAAGGTTCCAAAGCCGAATACGATTGGGATGAGTATTCCTCTGAGTTGGAAGACGATGAGTATGAAGATGAAGCGGTTCACGTCGAAGCAACTGCAGCTGCGGCAACCGCAAGCACAGCGGCCACCAGTACCAATGCAGATTCAGA
>Ga0209631_10000271_pt1 | contig 69747 bp, 75 predicted proteins | sample COG_08_FD_184752 | JGI IMG/M metagenome (GOLD analysis project Ga0209631, IMG submission 184752) | Pelagic Microbial community sample from North Sea - COGITO 998_met_08 (SPAdes) (version 2) | ecosystem: Environmental > Aquatic > Marine > Neritic zone/Coastal water | place: Helgoland, sampling... | reverse complement strand
AGCAGGTGCTTCTTCTGTAGCAGCTTCTTCAGCAGGTGCTTCTTCTGCAGGTGCTTTTTCTGCAGCAGCTAATTTATCTGCTTTCTCTTGGATCCTATCTTTTGCCTTTTGACCAGGTTCTGCTTTTTTAGGATTATTTCTTTCTTTCTTATCAAGCACACCCGCCGCCTCAAGCATGCGTGATATTCTATCTGTTGGTTGAGCTCCTTCTCCTAACCAATAATTAATACGATCCATATTCATCTTCACTCGATCTTCACTATCTTTTGGTAAAAGTGGGTTATAAGTGCCTAATTTTTCAATAAATCGGCCATCACGTGGCATGCGGCTATCAGCAGCAACAATTCTGTAAAAAGGTCTTTTCTTTGACCCACCACGGGCTAAGCGAATTTTCATGGCCATTTCATTTCTCCTTTAAATGACATTAAATATTATATTCTGTTACAATTATTAATTATGTTTTAGACTTTTATGTTGACTAACCACTTCAGAAATTATGAAGTTTAAAATTTTCTTCGCAAAATCTGGATCCAAACCAGAACTTTGGGACATTGTCTCTAATCTGCGCATCTGCTCTTGCTCTCTCAAAGGATCAGATGCAGGTAAATCATTCTCCGCCTTGAGCCGTCCAACAGCTCGCGTGTGAGAAAACCTCTCACCTAAAGTATTAAATAAAATCGCATCCAAACGATCAATACTTTCCCGATGTGTTTTCAATAATTCTGCTGCGCGCTTTGATGTATTCATCATTTCATATCCTATTAACCGTTAAAACTATCACTTTTTCTTTCCAAATCCAGAGAGACCGGGAGGTAATCCACCACCTAGTCTAGGAAAGCCACCCTTACCACTCGTTAATTGTTTTGCAGCCGCTTCCATTGCTTTTGGATCCATGTTGCCAATGTCCATTCCATCTGGGATCGCCGGTTGTCCACCCTTGCCAAACATTCCGCGCATGGCTTGTTTCAACATTCCACCTTTACCCATCTTGCCCATCTTCTTCATCATATCAGCCATTTGTCGGTGCATTTTTATAAGTTTATTTAGTTCAGATACTTCTTGACCTGCTCCAGCCGCTATTCTCTTCTTACGACTGGCTTGTAAGATTTGGGGAACTGCACGCTCTCGCTTTGTCATAGATTGAATCAGGGCTACCTGCCGCTTTATCATTTTATCATCAAAGCCTGCCTCTTCAACTTTCTTTGCCATTTTGCCCATACCAGGCATCATACCCATAACGCCTTCCATGCCACCCATTTTCATCATTTGCTCAAGTTGTGTTCTCAAATCATTCATTGAAAATTGACCTTTTTGAAAACGCTTTAGCATTCTTTCTTGTTGCTCTGTTTCTATAGTGTCTTGAGCTTTCTCAACTAAGGAAACAATATCTCCCATTCCCAAAATTCTTCCAGCGACACGATCTGGATGGAATTCCTCCAAAGCTTCCATTTTTTCACCAAGGCCAACAAACTTTATAGGCTTACCAGTAACAGCTCTCATAGATAAAGCAGCACCACCACGCCCATCTCCATCCATTCTGGTTAAAACAACTCCTGAAATACCAATCTTACCATTAAACTCTTCGGCAACGTTGACTGCATCTTGACCAGTCAAACCGTCTACAACTAAAATTGTTTCTCGAGGGGTGGAAACGTCTCTTACAGTTTGCACTTCGTTCATCAATAATTCGTCAATATGTAAACGGCCAGCCGTATCTAAAATATAAACATCGTATCCACCCAAGGTGGCTTGTTGCTTTGCTCGCTTTGCAATTTCTATGGGTTTTTGACCATTAACTATTGGCAATGTGTCAACACCAACCTGCATTCCCAGTATTGCTAATTGTTCCATCGCAGCAGGCCGATTAACATCAAGCGACGCCATCAGAACCCTCTTCCCATTTTTTTCTTTCAAGCGTTTTGCTAATTTTGCAGATGTCGTAGTCTTGCCCGATCCTTGCAAACCTACCATCAGAATGGGTGCTGGAGGGTTATCAACCTTTAATTGACCAGGTTCCGAATTATCCCCCGCTAATACATGAACCAGTTCATCATGAACTATTTTAATAACTTGCTGACCTGGTGTAACAGACTTTGTAACTTCTTGACCCGTAGCCTTATCTTGAACTGCCTTCACAAAATCGCGAACGACATTCAGAGAGACATCAGCTTCGAGTAAAGCAACACGGACTTCTCTAAGGGCTGTTTTCACATTATCCTCAGATAAGGCACCTTGTTTCGTCAGCTTTTCAAATACACCCGATAGGCGTTGAGATAGATTTTCAAACATTTCGCGCGGCCCTCCTAATTAAATTCTCTAGACCATACTAAACTTTGTTTTACAAAACGACAAATACACCCGTGGGCGATACTCGCTGACGGATGTCGATCTCTAGCTATGCTGTAGACCGGAAGTCAATTTGCTTCCATGATTGGACGCGAGGTATCAGCTCACTCTTAATTAGTCAAGGAGAGTAACTTCCTAACGTAGAAAATTTCCAAAATCTTATTTTAGTAGTTACAGACATATCTTTTGATGAACGAATGCACTTCTCAATCAACTTAATTCTTTTTTTAAAAAAAGCTCCAGGGCATCTAAATCTACATTTTCAAACTGTCCAAATCCCTCCATCCAAATGCTAGCCACTTTCATTGCATTTGGATCAAGCTGACACCACTTAACTCTTCCACGCTTCTCTTGCTTTATTAACCCAGCTTTAGAGAGAATAATTAAATGTTTGGAAATTGCTGCAAGCGAAATTTCAAATGGCTCAGCAACATCTGTTACTGCCATATCATCCTCCAATAACATCATTAAGATTTCTCGCCGAGTTCCATCGCCCAGCGCCTGAAAGATTAAGTTTAAGTCTTTATCCAAAATATCCCATCCATTTTTAAATAAAAAAGCTGGATACAGCTCGTCATTAAATTATTAAAAACTAACATCAGTTTAAATATTCAACTAAATGGTTGAATAATATGCTTCTGATAAAAATGCAAAATGTAATTAAAGGGAAAATTAAATTATTCGGGAATAATTAAAATAAATCATACAAAACAATGACTTAAATTTTAAAAATCATTACAATTTCAATTGACTCTTTTGTTCATGATACCTATTTTCCCATCAACGTCTCAAGGAGGCAAATTCGATGTCTAATGGACCTGACAAAAATAGTCTGGACCTATTAAGCGAGAGAATTGCTGTTGCAAAAAAAGCAGCAGAAAAGCCTTCAAAAGGACAGCATCATGAAGCAGAAGTGCAATCTGCTTGGCGAATGGTGATCGAACTTGTTACTGGCATGTTAGTCGGTTTTGGCATTGGATATGGATTGGATTATTTTTTTGATACTTTGCCAATATTTTTAGTGAGCTTTACACTACTAGGTTTTGCTGCTGGCGTGCGAATTATGATGCAAACAGCGAAAGAACTACAGAGAGTAAACATGGAAAAATATAGTGACTCAGTCACTAACGAGAAAAGGGAATAAAGCAGTGTCCGCAGAAACTGAAAGCGCATTTAATATTCATCCAATGGATCAGTTTGTTGTAAAGCCACTTTTTGGGGGAGAATTGGCATGGTACAGTGTAACCAATGTGACTCTATGGATGGGTATTTCTGTAGTTGCAGTAATCGCTCTGTTGGTGATTGGAACTAGAGGTAGGGCGGTAGTTCCAAGTAGAAGTCAATCAATCGCAGAAATTATTTATGGCTTTGTACACAAAATGGTGGAAGATATTGCTGGAAAAGAAGGGTTAAGATATTTCCCTTATATAATGACTTTGTTTATGTTTATCGTACTTGCCAACTTACTTGGTCTTTTACCAAAATCTTTTACCACTACCAGCCACATCGCTGTGACAGCCACGATGGCTTTAGCAGTATTTGTTTTCGTCACCTTACTTGGTTTCGTAAAAAATGGAACTAAATTTTTAAGTCTTTTTTGGATATCGTCAGCGCCACTCCCTCTGAGACCTATTCTGGCACTAATCGAAATAATTTCATATTTTGTGCGTCCAATCAGTCACTCAATACGTTTAGCAGGTAATATGATGGCGGGTCACGCTGTAATTAAAGTTTTCGCCGGTTTTGCCGGTGCAATGGGATTTGGAGCAGTTTTTCCAATAGTAGGAATAATGGCAGTTTACGGGTTAGAAATGCTCGTAACGGTCATTCAGGCCTATGTTTTCACAATTCTAACATGTGTTTATTTAAATGATGCTTTGCATCCTGCACATTAGCTTTGAATAATTTTTAAGCCATTCTAAAATAAAGGAGAAAAAAATGGCAGACGTATCAATGGGTCCAGACCTTATACAAATGGGAGCTTATATTGGCGCAGGCCTTGCCTGTACTGGAATGGGCGGAGCCGCAATCGGTGTTGGCCATGTTGTGGGCAACTATTTATCAGGTGCATTACGCAACCCTTCAGCCGCAGCCGGTCAAACTGCTACAATGTTTATCGGGATCGCTTTCTCAGAAGCACTAGGAATATTCTCATTTCTTGTAGCGCTTCTGTTGATGTTCGCTGTATAGCTTTGGTAAGTTACAGGCACGCCAAAAAGGTTGTGCCTGCAAAGGCTCAGATATATTTATCTGAGCATCATATGGTAAATGGAGGGTGCTATGGCATCTGAAACAACGACAGGCGCTTCTGAACACGCTGTAGGAATGCCTCAATTAGACATTAGTACTTTTTCCAATCAAATCTTTTGGCTGGTTATAACGTTAGTTATTATTTATCTCGTATTAAGCAAAATTGCGTTACCAAGAATAGCATCGGTACTTTCAGACCGACAAATGGCAATTAGTAACGACCTTGCCAAGGCTGAAGACCTCAAGCAGGCAGCTATCGATGCAGAACGTGCTTATAATTTAGCACTTTCCGAAGCCAGAGCTGAAGCACAGACCATTATAGAGGAAGCAAAAGCTGAGATTAAACAAGAGTTACTAGTGGCAACAGAGAAAGCTGATGTTGAAATATCAAAAAAAGCAGCAGAATCAGAGAAAGCTATTTCAGAAATACGCAAAGGAGCAATCAAAGCGGTTGAAGAAGTTGCTAACGATACAGCGCAAGCAATTCTGGGGAAAGTTATGCCAAGCCTCAGTAATGAAGCAACTATTAAAAAAGCAGTTTCGGATAGGATGAAAGATTAAGATATGAAAAAATTAATATTTGTTTTATCAGCTCTAATACCAGCACCATTGTTTGCGGCTAGTGGACCATTCTTTTCTTTAAATAATACAGACTTTGTTGTTACAATTTCATTTATTCTGTTCGTAGCTGTACTCCTTTATTTAAGAGTGCCAGCAATGGTAACAAAAATGCTTGATGAGCGCTCTCAAGGAATTCAATCAGAGCTTGATGAAGCTAGGTCATTGATGGAGGAAGCTCAATCACTATTAGCGTCCTATGAAAGAAAACAAAAGGAAATAGCAGAGCAATCTGAACGTATAATTAAGAATGCCAAAGAAGAAGCCGCAAATGCAGCAGTACAAGCTCAAAAAGATTTAACTGTTTCGATTGAGAGGCGTATGGCAGCTGCAAATGATCAAATTAGTTCTGCACAAGCAGCTGCAATCCGAGAAGTGCGCAATACAGCCATTTCAGTTGCAATATCAGCTGTAGAAGAGGTTATCTCTTCCAATATTCAAGCAGATGAAAGCAACAAGCTCATTGATTCAGCAATATCAGAAGTTGCAGATAAACTTCATTAACATTTAAAGTTCTTATATTAGAGACAAGTCATCTCCTTCAAATTGAGCACTTTCCCTCGCTAATAGGGCGGTCTTAAGATCAATTCCCCAATGATAACCTCCTAACTCGCCATTTTTTCGCAATACTCTATGACAAGGAATTAACCAACTAATCGGATTTTTTCCTACAGCAGTTCCTACAGCTCTAACCGCCGCTTTATTATCAATTGCTTTTGCAATATCAGAATAAGTTGTGACGAATCCCGTTGGGATATTCATTAAAGCTTCCCAAACTTTAATTTGAAAAGGTGCTCCAATCAAATGAATATTAATCGTTCCTTTACCAATAACCAGCGTTTCAATCAGGCTCTTTAATATAACTTTATTTTCAATATAAACGGCATTAGGCCAACGACTTTTAAAGTCATCAAAAATAACAGTCTTACTACTTTCTCCAACAAAACCTATACCACACAAGCCGCGTTTTGTGGCCATTGCTAGCATTTGTCCAAATGGACTATCAAAAAAACCCCAGTTGATTTCTACACCTGCACCATTTAACGCATATTCTCCAGGGGTCATTGCTTCCCATTTAATAAACAAATCATGTAATCTGCTAGTTCCCGATAGACCCATATTTAAAGTTACGTCTAATAAGGTATGTCTTTTTTGTAGCAGTTCCTTTGAAAAGCCTAATGTTAAATATTCTTGATAACGTTTTGGCGACATACCAACCCATTCAGTAAATACTCTTTGGAAATGATATGGCGACATACCAACAGAGCCAGCAATTTGCTCAAGTTTAGGTTGCTGTATCAGGGTCGACCTTATAAAGGTAATAGCACGATTAATTGTTTGATAGTGATATGTTTGAGACATGATTCCCCCTTAGGTAGAAGTAATCATAAATAAACGAGATTAATAAACCCGAAACTTGCGTAATTTAAATTAAAAATTAATCAATCCAGAATTAATGGAATAAAAGGATAAACAAAGTGACTAAAACATATCATGTGGTTGGCATTGGGAATGCAATGGTTGACATACTGTGCTACGAGGATGAGAATTTTTTAAATTTAAATAAAATTAGCAAAGGAGTTATGCAATTAATCGATCTAACACGTGCAAAGAAATTACATAAATTAATTAAAGTTTCCAAGTCAATGAGTGGTGGTTCTGCTGCAAATACAATTGCCGGAATTGCACAACTAGGCGGAAATACAGCTTATATTGGTAAGGTCAAAGATGATCAGCTAGGAAACATATTTGCACAAGATTTAAGAAACCAAAATGTGATTTATAGCACGCCATTTGCAGATGATAAGAGTGTAGATGAAACAGGCCGATGTACAATCATTGTGACACCAGATGGCGAGCGATCAATGAATACCTACCTTGGTGTAACTGAGTACCTTCAGCCTTCAGATATTGATGAGCAAAAAATAAAAGACTCAGAGTGGATATATTTAGAAGGCTATCGATTTGATGGTCCTGAAAGCCATGAAGCATTTAATAAAGCTATAAAAGCATGCAAAAGTGCAAATGGAAAAGTTTCCTTAACTCTTTCTGATCCTTTTTGTGTAGAGCGGCATCACGATTCTTTTCACAAAATGATAAAATCAGACATTGATTTACTATTCTGTAATGAGTTCGAATTAAAAGCTATGTATCAAACGAATGATTTAAACCAGGCTCTTGAACTTTGTTCTAACGAGGTTGAAATACTGGCGTGCACTGCAGCGGAAAAAGGTGCATATATAATGAACAAAGGTGTGAAAACTCATATAAAAGCTAATCCAACACAAATTGTCGACGCCACTGGAGCGGGTGACATGTTTGCTGGCGGTTTCCTTTGGGGCCTGACAGCCGGTTATAATCTAGAAATCTGTGGAAAAATGGGCTGTCTCGCCGCATCAGAAATAATTAGTCACCTTGGTGCTAGAGCCGAGAAAGATCTAAAAACCTTATTTAAAGAAAACAACATCCTTTAATTAGTGATTTACCTTACCTATTATCTACCACCCTTACTGCTTTACCCTGAGATCTAGGAACACCATCTGGATCATGTACAATAACCTCAACCGATATCCCAATATTACCTTTGATCTTTTGCTCAAGTAACATACTAGATTTTAATCTCTTATCGTAATTCTCATTACCAATTGAGCATTCTGTATGAACTAACATTTTATCTAAGCGATTATCTTTAGTTAACTCTATTTGAAAATGTGGTGATAGTTCTTTTATAGTTAATAATTGTTCTTCGATTTGGGTTGGAAAAATATTAACTCCTCTTAAAATTATCATATCATCTGAACGGCCTGTAACCTTTTCCATCCGACGCATAGAGCGAGCTGTGCCTGGTAATAATCTAGTTAAATCTCGAGTTCTGTAACGAATAACAGGCATTCCCTCCTTAGTTAAAGTTGTGAAAACTAATTCACCCATCGAACCATCTGCACTTGGTTTTTGCGATTGAGGATCGATAATTTCAGGGTAAAAATGATCCTCCCAGATATGCAAACCATCCTTTGTTTCCACACATTCATTTGCGATACCCGGTCCCATAACTTCTGATAAACCGTAAATATCTACAGCATGCATATCAAATGCGTTTTCTACTTCTTTTCGCATCGAATTTGTCCATGGCTCAGCTCCAAATATACCAATCTCAAGGCAACTATCACGAGGATCTCGGCCCTGTGCTTTGTACTCGTCTAATATCGACAACATATAGGAAGGCGTAACCATAATTGTAGTAGCTTTAAAATCCTCAATTAATGTTACCTGTCTTTGGGTCATCCCCCCAGAAATAGGTACTATCGTACACCCCAGTTTTTCAGCTCCATAATGAGCACCCAGTCCTCCAGTAAATAAACCGTATCCATACGAAATATGCACAGTATCGCCAGATTTTGTACCACTTGCTCGCATTGATCTTGCTACTAAGCTTGCCCAATTATCAATATCACCTTTGGTATAACCAACAACTGTTGGTTTTCCTGTAGTACCCGAGGATGCATGAATTCTAGAGATCTGACTTTTTGGAACAGCAAACATATTAAAAGGGTAATTTTCCCGCAAATCTTTTTTTTCAGTAAACGGAAATAATGAAATGTCTGATATAGTTTTCAAATCAGATGGGTGGACACCAATAGCATCAAACTTTTTCTTGTAGAACTTAACATTCTTATACGCATGCTCCAGTGACCATCGCATGCGTTTAAATTGTAAATCTGATATTTCATCAAGGCTTGCAATTTCAATAGGATCCAAGCTTTTCTTATCCGGAGTCAAATTTTTCATTACTCCTCCTCTTCAAAATGTTTGCCATTCAGCGTTCTTGAGCATCCGCGCATTTCTGCGATTACTCGATTTTCAAAACCAACGACACGAACATCGTAAATGCCTGTCCGGCGTCGTTTATTAGTTTCTTCAGCAGTAGCAATTAAAACCTCTCCAACTCCAACTGTTTCCAAAAAATTAATTGTGTTAAATTGAGCTACAGTTAGTTCGTTATAACTATTACAAGCAAAAGCAAACGCACTATCAGCTAGTGTAAATATAAACCCACCGTGACAAATGGCGTGACCATTTAAATGATACGCTTCCACTTTCATAGACATCTCCGCATACCCTGGTCGAATTTTTTCAAGTTTTACTCCAACATGCTTAGTTGCACTATCACTCTTTAACATTATTCTTGCACATTTTTCGGCGCGCTCTTGAGCTTTCATCATATATCCAATTTTTCCCAAAAGTATTTACAAATGTTACAAAGTAGTCAATATTTAAAAAAGTTCGTAACATTGGTAATTTTATGAGTATCGTTGATACCAGCCACTTTGATTTAAACAATTTGCCCGAGGGATTTCACGAGGATCCATTCGTATATTACTCAAGTTTAAGACAAACTGAGCCTGTTAAAACTCTACCAGACAATTCAGTTTTAATCAGCTCCTGGGCAGATTTAAATATGATTTATCGAGATACGAAAAATTTCAAATCTGATAAAAAATTAAGTTTTGGTGAAAAATTTGGTAATACTCCCCTATTTGAACATCACACAACATCTTTGGTATTTAATGATCCTCCATTACATCCTCGAGTTCGTAAAATCATGACTGCCGCAATGAACCCAAAAGCAGTAGCATTAATGGAACCAGGATTAGAAGTATTAATTGACGAATTATTAAACACCATAGAGGACGAAGTAAATTTAATAGAAAAATTCGCGATGAAAATACCTGTGGAGGTTATTGGTAATCTATTTAATATTCCTCATTCTTTGAGAGGTCCTTTAAGGAATTGGTCATTATCTATTCTTGGCGCGTTGGAACCATCTCCAACTGAAAAACAGCTTTCTGAAGGCAACACAGCAGTTTTAGAATTTAAAGCATTTTTAAAGCTTATAACCGATGAAAGGCGCAGAAAACCAGGCAATCCCGATACCGATGTTCTTACTCGAATGATAATGGCTGAAGAAAGCAACCTTAGTGAGACTGAACTATTACAAAATTGCATTTTCATACTTAACGCAGGACATGAAACAACAACAAATCTTATTGGGAATGCTCTTTGGGCCTTAAGCTTTTACCCAAAAGCAAAAGAAAAGTTAATTAATAATCCAGAAATGTTAAATTCGGCTATTGATGAATTTCTAAGGTTTTTATCTCCTAATCAATTTGGAAATAGAGAAACTGCTTGTGAAGTGACTCTCTCTGGTAAAACAATACCCTCAAATACTAATTTACACCTTTGTATTGGAGCAGCAAACCGAGACCCACTCCAATTTACTCAACCTGATGAATTAATAATCGACAGAACTCCAAACCGACACTTGGCATTTGCAGGTGGTGCTCATCACTGTGTAGGTTTCTCTCTTGCCAAAATGGAAGCTCGCATAGCAATTAGTAAATTTTTAAATAAATATCCTAATTATAATTTAAGTTCAAAACCACTTTGGAGCGAAAGAATTCGGTTTAGGGGATTAACACACTTATATGCTAGATTGGAAAGTTAAATGAGAATTGAAAGTTATGCGTACGGAAATTGGCATATTCCTAATGGGAAAACCAAAAAACTTTATGAAGCTGCTACTGGATTAGAAATAGGCATGATTGGCACATCATTGGATTCACAGAAAATGATTTATCATGCTAATTTTGTAGGTGGTAAAAATTTACGCCAAATGGGCTTCCACGAAAGAGCAAAGATATTAAAAGCGCTTGCAAATTATTTATCAGATAGAAAAGAAGAGCTTTATGAATTAAACCCTCTAACGGGCGCAACACGGAAAGATGGTTGGATTGATATTGATGGTGGCATTGGAACTTTAAGAGTTTATGCTTCCAAAGGCCGTAAAGAAATGCCGGATGGTAAAATTTATTTAGATGGACCAGTTGAGCAACTATCACGCAATGGCACTTTTCTAGGGCAGCACATACAGGTGCCTAAACAAGGTGTTGCTGTACAGATAAACGCTTTTAACTTTCCAATCTGGGGAATGCTCGAGAAACTGAGCCAAAGTTTTTTAGCTGGCATGCCAACTATCATAAAACCAGCCAGTGACACAGCTTACCTTGCTGAAGCATGTTTTAGGATGATAATCGAAAGCAATCTATTTCCGAAAGGTTCTATTCAATTCATTGCAGGAGGAGTCGGTTCATTACTAAATCATTTAGGACCTCAAGATGTAATTTCGTTTACTGGGTCTAAAAAAACAGCTGAATACTTAAAATCTAGTAAAAACCTGATCGAAAATTCAGTAAAATTTATATCAGAACAGGATAGTTTAAACGCTGCAATACTAGGAATAGATGCAAAAGCAGGCTCACCAGAGTTTGATCTATTTATTAAAGAGGCTTTGGCAGAAATTACAACCAAAGCTGGTCAAAAATGCACGGCAATGAGACGTTTAATCATTCCACATGACTCTTTGAACGACGTCAGTGAAGCTTTAGTCGAAGAGCTTTCAAAAGTAAAAATTGGCAACCCCAAAAATATTGAAACACAAATGGGTGCGCTTGTATCAGAAGGCCAAAAACAAGAAGTTTTGAAAATTATATCAAAAATGTCTAACGAAAATACACTAATTTTTAACGGAATAGCTCCAAAAAAGGGAGCGTTTGTTAGCCCACACTTATATTATAGTCAAAATGCCTTGAAAGGTGGAATAGCTCATGAAACAGAAGCATTTGGGCCAGTAACAACAATTATGACTTATGACAATCCAAATGAAGCCTGCAAACTTATAAAATTGGGTGGTGGTAGTTTAGTTTCGTCAATTTTTACCTTTGATGCACAATTTGCTAATGAAGTTGTTACTGACATTGCCGCTTGGAACGGCAGGATTTATATCAACAACAGAGAAAGTGGTGAAGAGTCTACTGGACATGGCTCACCTCTTCCACATCTAACACACGGAGGACCTGGTAGAGCTGGTGGCGGTGAAGAACAAGGAGGTATAAGGGGCATAAAACATTATATGCAAAGAACCTCAGTACAAGGGACTCCTGAGATTTTATCAGGCATCAACAAGCAATGGGTAAAAGGAGCTAAGACAAATACACAAGAACCACACCCATTCTCAAAAACCTTTAATGATCTTTCAATTGGTGAAACTTTATGGACAGAAACAAGGAAGATATCTTTAGATGATATTGAACATTTTGCCAAGTTTACTGGAGATACATTTTATGCACATATGGATGAGAAAGCTGCAAAAGCTAATCCATTTTTTCCTGGCAGAGTGGCACACGGTTATTTATTGTTAAGCTTCGCTGCTGGTCTATTTGTTTTGGCAGATGAAGGGCCAGTTTTAGCTAATACAGGCATTGAATATTTAAGTTTTCAAAAACCTGTCACCCCAAATGATGAAATCAAGGTTAGCCTAACAGTTGGGCGAAAAACTCGGCGCACCGATACCTACGGTGAAATAAAATGGGATGTAATTATTTTTAATCAGAACGATGAGCAAGTGGCGGAGTATGGCTTACTAACAATGGTGAAATATGAGCACTAGTACAGAGCCACTTTTAAAGCATCTACATAATCAAAGTAGATTGAGGGTATGGTCGTTAATTATTACTTTTTTTGGTGATAGCATCATAGAAAAAGGTGGTGAGGTGGAAGCCTCTCGCCTTAAAGTTTTAATGCAAGCCATGGGTATAGAGGCTGGAACTTTGAGAACAGCACTATCACGGCTTACCAATGATAATTGGATAGAGAGATATAAAATTGGCAAAAATACCATTTATCGTCTGGGTGGTCGTGGTTTAAAAGAGTTTGGTCCAGCTTCAAAAATAATTTATTCACCACCAAAAATAACATCTGAAAAAAAATGGAAATTAATAATTACTCCAGACTTTGATACTGAGCCTTATGGTTTTAACCTCCAACCAGGTGTTTCAATCGTACCAATATCTCACGATGTTCCTGAGGGTTCCCTAATTTTTGAAGGGAAAATAAATATGTTATCTGAAACGACATGTTATAAGTTACTACCAAAAGGCTACTTAGAAGAAATTAACCAATTAATTGACCTGTTATCACCAATAAAATTTGTTAACTTAAACCCATTGGAAGCAATGATAGCGAGAACTTTGGTGATACATAATTGGCGGAAGATAGTCTTGAAATTTCCCGAAGTTCCAAACGAATTTACGCCAAAAAGCTGGAAAGGTTATAATATCAGATTTATGGTAAAAAATATATATGATGGATTAACACCGCAGGCTGACACCTGGTTAAATTTACCAACTGAAAAGTCAGTGATAAACTTTGGAAATTTTAAGACCCCAAAACGATTCTAAGCTAAGAATTATCAAGTGCATTACGTGTCTAGGTACGCAAATGAGCAAATAGCTGTAGCCGCTAATTTACCCGATTTATTTTTAAAATTTGCTCGAAGTACCGCCATCTTCCTGCCGTTAGACAATATCTCAACGTTTATTTCAATTCCTGTATTACTCAACGGTCTCATAAAATGATTAGTCATATCAACTGTAGTGCAGTTTCGGAATTTCTTATTAATGGCAGTCAGTGCGAGAACACAGCACGTATCCGCAGCAGAGGCAATTGCCTGACCACAAATTACAGGAGGCCCATCACCACCACTTCTGACTAAGTTGTCATTTTCTGGGAGATAAAATTGGACATCTTTATTATTAATTTCTGTCACCTGAAGTTTTAAATCTTGAACCCACGGTGCAAAGACGCTCTTTAAAAGAGCCATAATATCTGACTTGTTGAACGAATTCATATCTTTTTCCCAATTTTGTTACAAAAATAGTTTGAAATTTTTATTTTCGTAACGTATAATAAACAAAATTAGAATGGAATGTCACTATGTATTCGCAAGGTTTAATAAATTCAGACACGCAAATCGAAGAGTCTCAAGAGTTTCTTGACGCTTTTCAGGCTCGGATCGATGCAGAAGAAAAAATCGAACCCAATGATGTTATGCCTCAAGCATATAAGAAAATGCTAGTTAGGCAAATTGCGCAACATGCACATTCTGAGATCGTAGGTATGTTGCCCGAAGGAAACTGGGTTACCAGAGCTCCCTCATTACGGCGAAAAGCAGCGCTTTTAGCCAAAGTTCAGGACGAAGGTGGGCACGGACTGTATTTATATTCTGCCGCAGAAACTTTAGGCGTATCACGTGAAGAACTAACCGAACAATTAGTCACCGGGAAAGCAAAATTTTCATCAATTTTTAATTATCCAACATTATCATGGGCAGATATTGGTGCTATAGGCTGGTTGGTTGATGGCGCAGCTATAATGAACCAAATCCCATTGTGCAGGTGTTCTTACGGTCCATATGCTCGCGCAATGATAAGAGTCTGCAAAGAAGAAAGTTTTCACCAACGCCAGGGATACGAGTTAATGATGTCTTTAGCACAAGGTACAGAAAAGCAAAAGCAGATGGCTCAAGATGCTTTAAATCGGTGGTGGTGGCCAAGCGTAATGATGTTTGGACCTCACGATGCAGAAAGCACTCATTCGGATCAATCAATGCGTTGGAAAATAAAACGATTCACTAACGACGACCTTAGGCAAAAATTTATTAATGCCACAGTTCCACAAGCAACTTTTATTGATTTAAAAATTCCTGATAAAGATCTCAGGTGGAATGACGATAAGGAAGGGTATGATCATGGACCAATTGATTGGGCAGAATTTTGGAATGTAGTTAAAGGTAATGGACCAATGGCTCGTGATAGGATAACAGCTCGCAAAAAAGCCTGGGACGAAGGTGAATGGGTTCGAGACGCTGCTCACGCGTATGCTGAAAAACGTAGAGCAGAAAAAATTGCTGCGGAATAAGTTAAACCAGAATTTATGCCGGATTTAAAATGACCAAAACAACACCTTTGTGGGAAGTATTCATCAGGCCAAGGAATGGCTTAAGTCACAAGCACGTTGGCAGTCTTCATGCGAGTGACAAAACTATGGCGATAAATGCTGCACGAGATGTTTATACAAGACGAAATGAAGGCACTTCAATATGGGTCGTTCCATCGATATCAATTACCGCTTCCGACCCGGATAAAGCAGATGAAAACTTTGAGCCATCTGAAGATAAAATCTACAGACATCCAACTTTTTATGATATTCCAGAAGATATAGGCCATATGTAATGTCTTCCAATTTAACTCAAGCATTATTAGAATTGGCAGATGATAACTTGATATTAGGTCATAGATTATCAGAGTGGTGTGGCCATGCTCCTATGCTAGAGGAAGACTTAGCTCTACCAAATATGGGCCTTGATTTGATAGGGACTGCAAGAACTTTATATAGTTATGCTGGCACAATTGAAAGTAATAATAAATCTGAAGATGATTTAGCTTTCCTCAGAGACGAGCGTGAGTTTTTAAATTGTTTACTTGTTGAAAGGCCCAATGTTAATTTTGCTCACACGGTTTTAAAGCAATTATACTTTTCAACTTTTATGAAATTGTATTGGAATGAAGCATTAAATTCTAAAGATGAAATAATCGTAGGTGTAGCAGGAAAAGCGAAAAAAGAAATGTCCTATCATATTCGACATTCTGGGGAATGGGTTATTAGACTAGGAGATGGCACAACTGAAAGTAATAAAAAGCTTCTAGAAGCCGTTGATGCTTTGCACATTTATACAAATGAATTATTTTTTGATACACCAAACAATATTTATTTTATAAAAAAAGATATTTTACCCAGCAGAAAAGCTCTAAAATCTAAATGGGAAAAAGAAATTAATTCTATTTTTAAAATGGCCTTTGTTCCTTATCCCGAATTTGAAGGGGAGCTCTCAGGTGGTCGGCTTGGTTTGCATGGAGAAGAGTTAGGTCACCTTCTAGCCTCAATGCAATCTGTGCACAGAGCTCATCCAGGTGCTAAATGGTAAAAAGCCTGATGAAAGAAAACCAACATAAAAATGGTTCTGTAAATGATCAAGAAATCGCATGGTCAGTTGCTTCGAACGTTTTAGATCCAGAAATTCCATGTGTGACAATTGGAGAGTTAGGAATATTAAGAGACTTAGAATTACAAGATGGAAAAGCTATAGTGTCTGTTTCACCAACATATTCAGGCTGTCCTGCAGTTTTAGCCATTGAGCTAGCTATTGAAGCTGCGCTTTTAAAAGCAGGTTTTAAAACTTCAATTAATCGTGTCCTTTCTCCACCTTGGACAACAGATTGGATAAGTGAGGACGGCAGAAATAAACTTAAAGACTACGGAATTGCGCCACCTGTGAAGGCATCTTCAAAAATGGCATTATTTGGTAATGTAGAGGTTAAATGCCCTAGATGCTCCTCACAGGATACAGAAAAATTATCCGAATTTGGGTCAACCGCATGCAAAGCACAATACCGATGCAATAGTTGCTATGAGCCCTTTGACTATTTCAAATGTATTTGAACAATGGTGAATATTTTTTCAAAATTAAAAGTAAATGAGGTTCAACCTTTAACTTATAATTCAAAAAGAGTTGAGTTTGATGTTCCGCCAAAATTAAAGTTTTCCTTTCAATCAGGTCAATATATTACAGTTAGACGTAATTTTAATAATATCGAAGAACGAAGATCCTATTCCATATGCAGCTCAGAGAATGAACCCTTAGCTATTGGGGTAAAACGTGTACACGATGGTCTGTTCTCAAACTATATTTTTAATGAACTAAAGCCCGGAATGACCCTAGAGGTTATGGGTCCTAATGGAAGATTTATAAAAAAAAATGAAGCAAAGCTTTTAATGGTAGCTGCAGGATCTGGAATTACTCCTATTATTTCTATAATTTCAAGTACTTTAAAAAATAATACATCTGCTGAAATTACTCTACTATATGGAAACAAAACAATAGAAAGCATTATGTTTCATAAAGAGTTGGATAATTTAAAAGACATTTTTCTTGGGCGGCTCAACGTTATTCATATTCTAAGCAAACAAGGCCAAGATGTAGAATTATTGAACGGCCGGATTGACCAACACAAAGTGAATCAATTGATTTTAAAAAAAATGATCGATCTTGAAGTAGATGGTGTTTTTATTTGTGGTCCAGACTCTATGATCAATAATGTCAGTGACACTCTAATAGAAAATGGATTAAATGAATCAAAAATTAACACCGAAAGATTCTATCTAGGTCGGAAGCCAAAATTAAAGAAGTCAGAAAGAACTGAGGTAACAGCTGAAATTAAATCAAATATAGAAATAATTTTAGATGGGACTCACCGGACATTTGTCTTTGACAAACATAACGATAATATAATTGATGCCGCGCAAGCACATGGGATAGATGTGCCCTTCTCATGCAAGGGTGGTATGTGTTGCACCTGTAGATGTAAAATAACTAAAGGTGATGTAACAATGAAGGCTAACTTTTCGTTAGAAGACTGGGAAATGGAGGCGGGTTTTGTATTAGCCTGTCAAGCTGTCCCACAAACTGAAGATATAGTTTTAGACTTCGACGCATCCTAAAATATTAAATTTATTTATTAATATTGGATGAGCCCAAAAGGCATTTGGGCTCATCTCTAATTCATTTACTTTAAAGCCTGATCAGTAATAACATGTGACCACGCGCCAGAAGGCATCTTAGTGATAACAGGATCAGAACCACCAGTCATAAGACTTGAAACTGTACGGTTAAAATCTGCCTCAGAAAGAGCCCCATTACTACCAGCAGTGAGTTTAGCTATCTCACCCATTTGAATAGTATTGTGCTCAACTGTTTGTGCACCAGAATCATCGTTGTCTACGACTATTTGAGCAGCTTCAGCTTGGTTCGCTTCCGCATATTTCCAACCTTTCATAGAAGCACGTACAAAACGAACCATTCTATCAACAAATGCTGGATCGGATAAATTCTCTTCTTTCACATAGAGACCATCTTCCAGTGTAGCAACACCTTCATCTTCATACTTGAACACTGTCAACTCTTCTGGAGTTAAACCTTCAGCTAAAACTTGCCAATATTCATTGTATGCCATTGCTGAAACACAGTTTGCGTCACCTTGAGTTAAAGGCAAGATATCCCAACCTTGTCTGAAAACTGATACGCCGCCGTCACTTCCATCTGTCGCAAGACCTAATTTATTCATCCAGCTTAAGAATGGCCATTCGTTTCCATAATACCATACATAAAGGTTTTTTCCTTTTAAGTCAGCCACAGAGTTAACACCTCTATCTTTGCGGCACACTAACATCATTCCAGAACCCGCAAAAGGTTGCGCAATATTTACATTAGCAAAACCTTGTTCGCGAGCGGCTAATGCAGAAGGCATCCAATCTACCGCGACGTCTGCGCCTCCACCAGCAAGGACACTCATTGGGCCAATATCTGGTCCACCTGCTTTTATGGTCACATTCAAGCCTTCAGCTTCATAAAAACCTTTGTCTTGCGCAACATAATATCCAGCAAACTGAGTTTGGGTCACCCATTTCAGCTGAACTGTAACGTTATCCGCCGCATTAACTATTGAAGCTGTAATAGCTACAATAGCACCGACAGCAAAAATCATATATTTCTTCATTTTTCACTCCTATTTAACTAATTAACATTTTAATTTAAATTTATACTCTTCCTCTTTGTGACGGGTGCCAGAAAGTTATCCACTTTTCCAACAAAACAACACCCCCATAAAACAACGATCCTGCAATCGCTGCTACTGTTATTTCTGCCCAAACCATATCAAGAGCAAAACGGGGCGCTTCCGTCGATATTCTGAATCCCATGCCCCTTATTGGAGATCCAAAAAACTCAGCGACAATCGCTCCTATTAAGGCTAGCGTTGTACAGATCTTAAGTCCATTAAAAATAAAAGGCATTGCTGTTAAAAGCCTTAATTTAATTAAAGTTTGAAAATAACTTGCATTATAAGTTTGCATAAGATCTCTATGAATCCTATCTGACATTTTCATTCCTTGAACAGTATTAACTAAAATTGGAAAAAATACCATCACAGCGACGACCGCTGCTTTCGAGTGCCAGCCATACCCGTACCACATCACAAGAATTGGTGCGATACCAATAATTGGCATTGCTGCTAAAAAGTTACCAAGCGGTAGCAAACCTCGTTCAAGAAACTTAAATTTGTCTGCGATCAAACTGACCATGAAAGCTAATACACAACCTATCAAATATCCAGATAACGCTCCTTTAATAGCTGTTTGAACGAAATCTTCCCATAGAATGTGCAAACTAGAGAAAAATTTATAATAAATAGCTGATGGTGGCGGTAAAATTACTGGACTGACATCAAATTTTAAAATACTGGCTTCCCAAATTAATATAACGCTTGCACCAAATAGAAGCGGTGGCAACAAATTCAGTAAGCGGCTCTCATTTTGACGCGCAATAAATATATTTACCATCCACGCCAAAATCCAAAATACAATTGCTCCCCAAAAATTTACCATTATAATTCCAATGCCATCTTTTTCAAAACAATTCTTTGGATTATACTAATAATTGCAATTAGAGTACCGGCAAGTATTGCCGCGGAAAATAGTCCACTCCAAATGTGCAATGTATTACCAAAGGTACTACCTGACAACATCCTAAACCCAAGCCCGCCACCACCACCGGATGGTAATTCACCAACAATTGCACCCACTAATGAGGCTGCCATACCAAGTTTTAATGATGTGAAAAGATAGGGTGTCGATTTTGGTGCTCTGAGCTTGAATAAAACTTGGGTTTTAGACGCAGACCACGTCTTCATTTGATCAATTTCTAATTGCTCTGGACTTTTAAGACCTTTTACCATGCCTACTACAACTGGGAAAAAAGACAGATACATTGATATAATAGCAATTGGTACCAACCCATTAAATCCAGCAGAACCCAGTGCAACAATAATCATTGGAGCTAATGCTAATATTGGAATGGTCTGACTGGTAATGATCCAAGGCATAACGCTCATTGCAGTAGCTCTATTATAAACAATACCTATAGCTAGTAAGATCCCAAGACCAGTGCCTAAAGCGAAGCCATAAATAGTCTCATAAAATGTAATAATACCGTGATATATGAGTGACCTTTTAGATGTCACTTTTTTATTTACTGTTGTATCCCAAATTTCTTTTACAACTTGATGTGGGGTTGGTAGCTTTGGCCGCTTTTGTGACCATGTTTGACTAATTAAATCGGTAGTAGATAATGAGATTGAGGCTCGTTTTGCTTTATCATATTCCCAAGGAGCATTTAAAATTACTGAAAACCCATACCACATAATAACAATAAAAGTGACTATGCACACTATCGGCAGTAGCTTGCTATCAGGGTTTGTCCAATAAGTTTTATTCATCACTATGTCCCGCACGCAATCCCTCTCGAACTCTTTGAGATATTTCGATGAACTCCTTTGAGTCTCTTATTTCAAGAGGTCTTTCTACTGGTAAACTACTATCGATTACGTCTATAATACGTCCAGGCCTAGGCGACATAACAACTATCTTGGTCGATAGGTATACGGCTTCCGGAATGGAATGAGTGACAAAGCAAATTGTTTTATTCGTAGATTTCCATAATTTCAAAAGTTGCTCGTTTAAATGATCACGGACTATTTCATCTAGAGCTCCAAATGGTTCATCCATCAATAGTATATCCGCATCAAACGCTAAAGCTCTAGCAATACTGGCACGTTGCTGCATCCCACCAGATAACTGCCAAGGGAATTTTTTTTCAAAGCCAGAAAGCTCAACTAAATCGAGCACTCTGGTTACTCTTTTTAATTGTTCTTCTTTTGAGTAACCCATAATTTCTAATGGTAATTTTACGTTAGCAGCAATTGTCCGCCATGGATATAAGCCAGCAGCCTGAAATACATACCCATAAGCTCTCGATTCTCTCGCCTCTCTTGGTGAAACGCCATTTACACTTACATTACCACCTGTTGGCTCATCCAGATCAGCTAAAACCCTTAGTAAGGTTGTTTTACCACAACCTGATGGTCCGATGAAAGAAACAAAGTCTCCTTTATTAATTGTTAAATCCACATCTTTTAATGCGTGAACAGGCCCATCATTTGTTTCAAATGTAAGATCAAGGTTAGATACCTCTATTACTTTAGATTGCACCACAAAAAACCTTTCTTAAATTTATATACCAGCTGGAATATTTAAGGGATCACGCTCAATCCGACGTGGAGAATTAAGTGCTTTCCATTTACTGAGAGCCGTATGCGCGGACGGAAATGCAGGTCTTGGGACAAAGCGTCCTCTTCCTGGTTGCGGTTGACTATTTTGTCCCCAAGCCCAAATTACATCACCACGATTAAGCGTATATCTAGCTTGTGCTTGGACCTCAAAGCCCTCAAAAACATTATAATCAAGTATAGAGTGGTGATTTGTTGGGGAGATAGTTTTTGAGATTTTTGGATCCCAGACTACTATATCCGCATCGGCACCCTCCACAATTGCTCCTTTTTTTGGATATATATTTAATATTTTTGCAATATTAGTAGAGGTTGTCGCAACAAACTCATTTGGGGTTAATCTTCCTGTTTCAACGCCTTCGGTCCATAAAACTGCCAAACGCTCCTCTAATCCATTTGAACCATTTGGAATAATTCGAAAGTCATTTAGCCCAGCTCTTTTTTGCTCAGTACTAAATGCAGCATGATCAGTAGCAACAACCTGCAAAGATCCCGATTGCAAACCAGCCCACAAGCTATCTTGATGGTCTTTAGATCTAAAAGGTGGCGACATCACTCGTCGTGCAGCATGATTCCAATCAGTATTAAAATATTCAGATTCATCAAGAGTCAAAAATTGTATTAATGGCTCTCCATAAACCCTCATACCCTTTTGCCTGGCTCTCCGAATTGCCTCATGAGTTTGCTCGCAGCTAACATGGACAATATACAATGGAACACCAGCAGTATCTGCAATAGTGATAGCTCTATTTGCCGCCTCACCTTCAAGTTCAGGTGGTCTTGAATATGCATGCCCTTCTGGCCCTGTTATACCTTGATCAAAATATTTCTGCTGAAGCTCTGCAACTAAGTCACCATTTTCAGCATGTACCATCGGTAGAGCTCCAATCTCTGCACAGCGCTTAAAACTGGCAAACATCTCATCATCCTCAATCATGAGCGCACCCTTATATGCCATAAAATGCTTGAAACTATTTACGCCCATTTTAACCGCATCTTGCATTTCGTTGAAAACGTTCTCATCCCAACCAGTAATTGCCATATGATAACCAATATCTGAACAAATCTGGGGTGCAGATTTCCTGTGCCACTCATTGATTGCATTTTTTATACTACCATCAGCACCTGGTAAGCAAAAATCTACGATCATAGTCGTACCTCCTGCTGCTGCCGCCCATGTCCCGCTCTCAAATGTTTCTGCAGCAGTTGTCCCCATGAATGGCATTTCCAAATGAGTGTGTGGGTCAATACCACCAGGAATAACGAATGCTCCTTCAGCATCTATATACTCATCACCAGACAGATTTTCACCAATTTGCTTGATAGTTTCGCCCTCTATAAGAACGTCAGCTTTCCAAGACCTGTCTGCTGTACAAACGGTGCCACCTTTAATTACTTTTGTCATTTCAAATACCCCCTATTTAATTCTCAATAATAACTGCAGTTTCCAAGACAGCATGTAAAAGCACATCGGCTCCAGCTGTCGCCCACTCTTTACTAATTTCCTCAGCCTCATTGTGGCTAAGGCCATCCACACATGGACACATTACCATTGCTGTTGGTGCAACACGATTAATCCAACAAGCATCATGCCCCGCGCCAGAAATCAAATTCATGTGAGTATAACCCAGTTTTTCTGAAGCATTTCGAACAGCAGACACACATTTTTCATCAAATTCAACAGGATCAAAACCTCCCACTTTTTCAAATTCAACTTCTAAACCCATATTGGCACAAATCTTTTTCGACTCCGCCATTAATCTTGTTTCCATATCAGCAATCACAGATAGCTCAGGTGAACGCATATCTACAGTGAATACAACTTTTCCTGGAATTACATTTCGTGAATTTGGATAGACATCAACGTGCCCAGCCGCACCGACTGCATGAGGTGCATGAGACAACGCTATTTCCTCAACCTTTTCTAAAATTCTAGACATTCCCAAGCCTGCATTGCGGCGCATTGGCATTGGTGTTGAGCCTGTATGACTGTCTTTGCCAGTAATTGTAATTTGCGTCCAAGACAAACCCTGACCATGAGTAACCACACCTATAGTTTTATTTTCCGCCTCTAAAATTGGCCCTTGCTCAATATGTAGTTCAAAAAAAGCGTGCATTTTTCTTTCACCTACTTCTTCTTCTCCCTTCCACCCTATTCGAACCAGCTCATCACCAAAGGTTTTCCCCTCAGAGTCTTCTCGATCATAAGCCCATTCCAAAGTATGCATGCCCCCAAAGACTCCCGAAGACAACATTGGAGGGGCAAAACGAGTTCCCTCTTCATTAGACCAGTTTGTTACGACAATAGGATGCTTAGTTTGGATGCCTAGATCGTTTATTGAGCGAATAATTTCGAGCCCTCCTAACACACCTAATACACCATCATATTTACCTCCAGTTGGTTGTGTATCTAAGTGAGAGCCAACGTAAACTGGCAAGGCATCAGGATCCGTTCCCTCTCTACGAGCAAACATATTTCCCATTTTATCCAAACCCATTGAACATCCCTGACCCTCACACCATTTCTGGAAAAGATGCCGCCCTTCTGAATCTTCATCTGTTAGAGTTTGTCTGTTATTCCCACCAGCTACACCTGGTCCAATCTTGGCCATTTCCATTAAACTATCCCATAATCTATCCCCATTTATGCGCAAATTACTAATATTTATCGCCATAACTTTCTCCCTTAATTACACTATAGTGATACAAAACTGACCAGATAGAAAAGATAATGAACACGCTATTTTCATTGGTCAAGACCTTATTACCTGTAAGCAAAAAGCTAATTCAATATTAATTGATTTTGCACAATTATAAATTAGAGCTAACATTGACCAATACGAAAATTATTGTCTTAATAAAATTATAACTCAAACTAGGTTAATATGATAGATGTCTAGATCAAGCTCAACAAAAAAAATCACACGCATCCAGCGAGAAAAAATGCAAATCATACTGGATGCTGCATTAGATATTTTTTCAAAACATGGGTTCAGAGGCTCAACAATAGATATGATTGCCGAAAAAGCTTCGCTTTCAAAACCAAATATACTTTATTACTTTGACAGTAAGGACGAGATCCACGAAATGCTTCTATCAAATCTATTAGAAACTTGGCTGGAACCATTAAAAAAAATTTCACCAAAAGGTGAGCCAATAACAGAAATTTGCTGCTATGTTGAACGAAAATTAGAAATGGCTAGGGATTACCCTAAAGAAAGCCGTTTGTTTGCAAACGAAATTTTACAGGGAGCTCCTAGAATTCTTCATGCTTTAAATGGCCCATTAAAAAAATTAACAGACGAAAAGACATCTATAATAAATACTTGGATTTCTGATGGAAAAATTAATTCTGTTGACCCATATCATTTGATCTTTTCAATTTGGGCCATAACTCAACATTATGCTGATTTTGACGTCCAGATATTAGCTGTTATAGAAAAAAAGAACGCACAAAACAGGTTTGATGATGCAAATAAATTCTTAAAAGAACTCTTTACTCGCCTTCTGGAGCCCACAATAAAATTAAAAGAGCCATTATGGTAACTATTATACCATAAGTAATACTTTGAGAAAAATTATTGCTACCCAGGCTTAGCTCCCAAACCAAAGCCCAAGCAGGAACAAGATAAGTATATGCCATTACTTTTGAACTTGGCAAAACCAACGTAGCAAATTGAATAAGAAAAAATGTAATTACACTTGCCAATATTGCAGTATAAAAAATGGTTTTCCAAACCATTGAAGGTAAAGACAGTAAGTCTGTTTTCAGTAAATCAGAAAATCCATATACTGACACTAAAACTAATGAAGCTGCCGTAGTCATTAGAACAAAAACTATTGGTTTCTCACCTCTGTTCAGTTGTCTGGCTAAAGGTGTATAAATAGAATGAAAAATCACACCAATAAAAAAAATAGCTTCCCCTAGGCCAAAATCAAAAACAAGAAGTCTAGCTAAGTTTCCATTAAAAATAACATAAAGAGCGCCAAACGCACCAATAAGTAAGCCAAGAAATATCCAAATTGTCATTTTTTGACGCATTAAAACGAAGCCAAAAAACCCACTTAACAAGGGAGCAAAAGTGAATATAGCCGCTAAAGATATAGATGACGCATATTTTAAACCTTCAAACATCAAAACAAAATAGATTGAGATACAAGCACCAAGGACAAAATACCTCCAAGGTGCAATAAATACTGTCTTAGGTATTGGCCCTCTTGATAATATAAATGTTCCCAAGATAGCCACTGCAACCACAAACCTTAATAACGTAAAAGCAGCTGGGGTAATATCGTTAGCGACCCTGACTCCAAGGGCGAAAGACCCAGCAACCAGGCCAGAAAAGGCCAACATTGCTAAATGGCCTCTAACTTGATTACCAGATAAAGATATCAAAATTATTCTGCAGCACACCCAACATTATTGGGATGTGTCGTCCAATCAGCATGGTCGTTTTCTATCACTTTACCAGTCCTTGGATCGGTATCGCCCACGCTCATAGGTTCCATTGTAATACAATTATCAATAGGACAAACATTTACACAAAGATTACATGCAACACATTCCTCGTCCAAGACAGTGAATTTCCTATCTTCAGACATTGCTATGGCCTGATGTGAAGTATCTTCACACGCTGCAAAACATCGACCACAATTTATGCAAAGATCTTGATTGATTTTTGCTTTAGCAACATAGTTGAGATTTAAATACTGCCAATCAGTATAATTTGGGATTGCTTTTCCAACGATATCGCCTGTGCTTGTTATGTCTTTTTCATCCATCCAATCAGATAATCCACTAATCATTTCCTCTACGATCTTGAACCCATAAGTCATCGCAGCAGTGCAAACTTGTACATTACCAGCTCCCATGACCATAAACTCCGCGGCATCCCTCCAAGTTGTTACACCACCAATACCAGATATTGGTAATCCTGAAGTATTTGGGCTTCTAGCAATATCAGCTATCATGTTTAAAGCAATTGGTTTTACTGCTGGCCCACAATAACCACCGTGAGTTCCCTTTGTTCCTATAGTAGGTTCTGGAGCAAATAAATCTAAATTGACGGACGTAATTGAACTAATCGTATTAATCAAACTTACCGCATCAGACCCGCCCCGTAGTGCTGCCTCAGCGGGCTTTAAAATGTCTGTAATATTAGGCGTTAGTTTCACAATACACGGCATTCTGGTATATTGTTTCACCCATCTGGTAACCATCTCTATATATTCAGGGACCTGCCCAACAGCAGCTCCCATTCCACGTTCACTCATTCCATGAGGGCATCCAAAGTTAAGCTCAACTCCATCTGCCCCTGTTTCTTCAACCAGCGGCAGTAATTTCCTCCAGGCCTCTTCAACACATGGAACCATAAGCGACGCTATCAAAGCTCTATCTGGATAGTCTCTTTTAACCTCTTTCATTTCTTGTAGATTTATTTCAAGTGGCCGATCGGTTATCAATTCTAAATTATTTAACCCAAGCAACCGGCGATCTGCTCCCCATATAGCCCCGTATCTCGGACCATTAACATTTACTATTGGTGGTCCTTCTTCACCAACTGTTTTCCAAACAACTCCTCCCCAACCAGCATCAAACGCTCTTCTTACGTTATAGGCTTTATCTGTTGGAGGTGCTGATGCTAACCAAAACGGGTTTGGTGATTTAATACCAACGAAGTCACTTTGCAAATTAGCCATTTAAAAAAACCTTTCGTTATTACTTGCCAGAAATTAAGCTATTATTTATACTTTCTGCAGCGTCTCTTCCTTGCGCCACAGCAGTGACTGTCAGATCCTCGCCACCCTCCGCACAATCACCACCAGCCCATATGCCATCAACAGAAGTACGACCCTCTTGATCTATTATAATTTTACCATTCTTTAATTTTAAATCACCTAATTTGGAATCAATATTCTGCCCTATTGCTTTAAGAATTTGATCAACTTCTAACTCAAATTCTTCTGATTGAATCTCAAGTACGCCATTTGATGATCGTGTGTAAGCGAACTTAATTGAGTTAGCAGCATCAGCCCCCAAAATCTCCACTGGACTAGCGTTTTCAATGATTCTTACGCCTTTTGAGGTAGCTAAGTCTTGCTCAAATTGTGATGCACCCATTTTCGAACGCTCACGTCTATAGACAATGCTCACCTCATCTGCGCCTAACAACTTCGATTGCACAGCTGCATCCACAGCTGTCATACCACCTCCAATGACAGCAATTTTTCGCCCGATTGGTATGCTAGCTTTATCTTCCTTTTGGCGTAGCTCTTCAATAAATTTTACTGCATCAAGTACATTACTCTTATCATTACCTGGCACCGATAAGTCGTTAACACCCGCTAGCCCCACACCTAAAAAAAGTGCATTATATTCAGTCTTCAAATCATCAAGAAAAATGTTTTCGTTAAGAATACAATTTGACTTAATTTCTATGCCCCCAATTTCTAATAACCAATCTATTTCTTTTTGAGCAAAATTATCTACAGATTTGTACGCGGCTATACCATATTCATTTAATCCGCCTACTTTTTTGTTTTTGTCAAAAATTGTAACGGAATGTCCGTGCATTGCCAACCTATGCGCACACGCTAAACCAGCTGGCCCAGCACCTATCACACCAATTTTTTGACCTGTTTCAACAGCCCTCGAAAATGGATGAAGGCCCAACTCCATAATAGAGTCCGTTGCATAACGTTGCAAGCGGCCAATCTCTACAGGTTTTCCTTCTGAAATCTCTCTAACACATGCCTGCTCACACAATGTTTCTGTAGGGCATACCCGCGCGCACATTCCACCAAGAATATTCTGTGATAATATAGTTTTACCTGAGGCATTAGCCGTGCCCGTCATTATCTGCCGGATAAACAAGGGAATATCAATCTCCGTTGGACAAGCCGTCACGCAAGGAGCATCATAACAAAAATAACATCGATCAGATGCTATTAAAGCCTCATGTTCACTGAGAGGCGGATGTAGATCTGTAAAATTATTCTCAACCTGCTCACTCGATAATCTATTAGCTACTATACCGTTTGTTATGTTAGCTTGCGACACATTAATGCTCCATTTAGTTTCCTGAAAAATATTATGCATATATTGAAATATTTATCAATTGGTAAATTTAATGCACGCTAACTGGGTTCAAATCATTCTGCCTAGCCACTACAAATGCTGCATCCCTTCCAGAGACAACTGCAATCCTATCTCCAGTTGAATTATGCAAAGCAAATAATGGCTCTTGCTCATCCAAAATTTCTTGCTGCACGTCAATTGGCAATTCGCCAGATGATATTGATTTCACATAAACCAGACCTTTTTCATCCAATCCATCAAAAAAATAATTTTTTTTCAAAATGATCTATTCCTTACTTATTGTTATCTTTTGAACTTTGGTCTCTATCTCAAATCTTTCCAAATCAATATTTAACAATCCATTCACCGTCGTTGCTTTTATCACGCTAATATCGTCTGATAGAACAAAATTTTTCTGGAATTGTCGAGTTGCTATTCCTCTATGAAGATAAACCTCATCGCTATTTGTGGGTATTTTTCTTCCCCGAACAATTAATTGATTATCCTCAACAGTAATTTCCAACTCTTCATCAGAAAAACCAGCTACTGCCAAAGTCAATCGATACTTATTTTTTGTTGCTTGCTCGATATTAAATGGGGGATATGCATTACCACTCGACTTCACCGTTCTCTCGACCAAGCTTTCAAGCCTATCAAAACCCAATAAAAACGGGTGAGCTCCAAAGAGTATTTTTGCCATAAAACATTCCTAGACTGGTAAATAAAAACTCAATTAACATTTAAATAACTTCTATTTCATATGGGGATAATATTAATAAATACAACTTTTTTGAGGCTTATGATACTTTTTACATTAAAATACGAATTATTGTGATAATCTTATTTTAATATGGATAATTTTGATAAAATGACGCGGCTTGAAGTTCTAGCGATAAAACTAAAAGCACTAAAAAAAGAACACAGAGAATTGGATATTAAAATCTCAGGCCTCGTTGAACTCTCTTCATCAGATCAATTCACATTACGATTGCTGAAAAAAAATAAATTATCATTGAAAGATAAAATAACTCGTTTAGAAGATGAGATAACTCCTGATATCATCGCTTAATTATCAATACTATCGTAAGCTATAAAATAAGAGGATCAATTAATGGCGTCACCTATGGTTGGAATTATAATGGGCAGTCAATCTGATTGGTCAACAATGAAAGAGGCCGCAAATATTTTAGCAGAATTTGATATTGCATATGAAACAAAAATTGTATCAGCCCACAGAACACCTAATAGATTATGGGATTATGGAAATAGTGCTGCCCAAAAAGGTTTAAAAGTGATAATAGCAGGGGCGGGTGGAGCAGCACATTTACCAGGTATGATGGCGTCTAAAACAAGAATTCCAGTGATCGGCGTTCCAATACAAACCAGAGCTCTCTCTGGACTGGATTCTCTTTATTCAATTGTTCAAATGCCAAAAGGTTTTCCTGTCGCAACAATGGCGATTGGTGAATCAGGTGCATTTAATGCAGGCCTGATGGCAATCTCTATTCTATCAGTATCTGATAAAAAGACCGCCTTACGCCTAGAGAAATGGCGTGAAGAGCTTTCAGAATCAATTAATGATGAACCAATAACTGATGGGTAAAATAGTTAAAAATCCCACTATTGGGATCTTAGGTGGTGGTCAACTTGGTCGAATGTTATCAGTCGCTGCCTCAAGATTGGGCTATGATTGTCATATTTTTGACCCAAATAAAAACTCTCCTGCTAGCAAAATTTCCACATTTTATACCCAAGCAAATTTTGATGATTTTGATGCCTTAACATCATTCGCTAAATCAGTTGATATTGTAACATATGAATTTGAAAACATCCCCACCACTGCACTGGATGCAATAGAAAAATACGTAAAAATCTGTCCAAATAGAGATGCCCTTTTTACCAGTCAGGACAGAATGATAGAAAAGCAATTTTTGACTAACTTAGGATTAAAAACCGCACCTTTTGCAAACGTGGAAAACAAGCAAGATCTAAATGATGCTATCGCTAAAATTGGCACTCCGTCAATTTTAAAGACAAGACGATTAGGTTATGACGGAAAAGGCCAGGCGCGCATAAATAGTGACACGGATTTAACCACTATTTTAGATCAGTTTAATGAGCAACCCTGTATTTTAGAAGGTTTTATAAACTTTAATATGGAAATATCAATAATTGGAGCCAGAGATAAAAATGGATCTGTTAGCTGCTATGACCCAGGTGAAAACTACCATGAAAATGGAATCTTAAAAACAACAACTGTTCCAGCCAAAATAACCCAACAGATGATGACCGATGCTGTTCTATTAACTGGTAAAATAATGAACAAACTTGACTATGTTGGGGTTATTGGCGTTGAACTTTTTGTCTCTAAAAATGGGTTAATTGTTAATGAAATCGCCCCAAGAGTACATAACTCGGGTCATTGGACACAAAATGGTTGCATAGTTGATCAATTTGAACAGCACATCCGTGCAATAACTGGCTTGCAACTTGGCGATGGTACACGCCATTCAGATGTAAAAATGACGAATATTTTAGGTGCTGACATTACAAAACTAGATAATTTTATTAATAATGGTAAAAGTGCCCTGCATCTATACGGTAAAGAAACTATTAAATCAGGCCGCAAAATGGGCCATATTAACGAGATCTACTAATCTTAAATATATGGTTCAATTTTCTTTTTAATTATCAAAAGCATCATCTTAATTACTACTATCATAACACTGGAATTTATTGTCACCTTTTATAAAAAACTGGTAACGAAATTCCCCCCAAAATTAAAATAGCGGCAATATAAAATTGCCAGTTTAAACTCTCCCAAATAAATAAATATCCACCAAAAGCAGCAATCAATGGAACTGTCAGTTGTGCTGTGGATGCTGTGGTAATATTTATTTTCGGCAAAACCCAGTACCACAGCGAATACCCAAGTCCTGAAGTGACAGACCCTGAAAAGATAGCCAAAAAGAAGCCATAGTAATTAGTTTCCACTTTATCTGGAATAATAAAAGCAATTGGTATTATTATAATGAGTGCAATAATAAAATTTCCAGCAGTATTTGATAATGGATTTTTTTGTCTACTTCCCAATACTGAATAAAGTCCCCAGCCAAATGAAGCTAAAAACATCAAAGCCACACCAAATAAACTGTTTTCAGAAAACCCTGGATTTACCAAGATAAACAAACCTAACAGCGAGATAAATACCCCAATGAAACGGGTTAAAGGAATTTTTTCTTGCAAAAATAATGCACTCGCAAACATAACAACCATACTTCCACCAAATAATATTAATGCTCCAATGCCAGTATCAACGGTCAAATAAGAGAAACTAAAACCAATCAGATAACACACGAGAGACAAGGCACTAATTATCGAATTAAATTTAAATCTTGGTATTTGTTTTTGAACTATCAAAACCAATAACAACAACACCAAGGCACCAGATGCAGCTCTTAGCAAAGCGAAATTAGAAGGGCCAATTGAATTTGATGTCAATGCCAATCTGGTTAATACAGAGTTTGCTGCAAAGGCTGTCATCACTGAAGTAATCAAAAAAAATAATTTCATAAAGATGATATTACCAAAACCTAAATATATAGCCATAAAAAAAGGGCTGTAAATTATACAGCCCTTTAATTTCTTTGTAACTAGAGGCGTTTACATCATTCCGCCCATACCGCCCATACCGCCCATATCAGGCATGCCACCGCCGCCTGGTGCGGCTGCTGGAGCTGGCTTATCAGCGACCATTGCTTCCGTTGTTATCAAAAGACCAGCAATTGATGCTGCATCTTCTAATGCTGTTCGGACAACTTTGGTTGGATCAATAACACCAAACTTAAACATGTCCCCATATTCTTCTGTTTGGGCGTTAAAACCGAACGCTTTGTCACTGCTCTCTCTAATCTTACCAGCAACCACTGCACCATCAACACCTGCATTCTCAGCTATCTGTCTTAATGGAGCTTCTAACGCACGCTTAACAATCGAAATGCCTGCTGTTTGATCAGAGTTGGCACCTTTTAATTTGTCTAAAGCGTTTCCTGCTTGTATCAAAGCCACGCCACCACCAACAATTACACCCTCTTGGACTGCGGCACGAGTAGCATTAAGCGCATCATCAACACGATCTTTTCGCTCTTTAACTTCCACTTCACTATTACCACCAACGCGTATAACCGCAACGCCACCAGCTAGTTTTGCAAGACGCTCTTGAAGTTTTTCTCTGTCATAATCAGAAGATGTTTCTTCAATTTGACCACGTATTTGCGCAACACGAGCTTCAATTTCTGCTTTTTCACCCGCACCATCTACAATAGTAGTTTCATCTTTAGTGATCGAAGTTTTCTTTGCTGTTCCCAACATGTCCATTCCAACATTTTCAAGTTTCATTCCCAAATCTTCTGAGATAACCTGTCCACCTGTTAAAATTGCAAGATCTTGCAGCATAGCTTTTCTTCGATCGCCAAAACCAGGAGCCTTCACAGCGGCAATCTTTAACCCGCCACGCAGCTTGTTAACAACTAATGTCGCTAGAGCTTCTCCGTCAACATCTTCTGCAACGATTACTAAGGGCTTGCCAGATTGAATAACTGTTTCCAAAAGTGGTACCATTGGTTGTAAAGAAGATAATTTCTTCTCATGAAGCAAAATTAAAGCATCTTCCAACTCTGTGGTCATTTTGTCAGCATTAGTTACGAAGTAAGGAGATAGATAGCCTCTATCAAACTGCATACCTTCAACAACATCTGTTTCAGTTTCTAATCCCTTATTTTCTTCAACAGTTATAACACCTTCGTTACCAACTTTCTGCATCGCATCAGCAATTTGAGAACCTATTGATTCTTCTCCATTGGCAGAAATTGTACCAACTTGAGCCACTTCAGCGCTGTCACTTACTGGACGTGAAGCCGAGGTTAACTCTGAAACGACTTTCTTCACAGCGAGATCAATACCTCTTTTTAGATCCATTGGGTTCATACCTGCCGCAACAGACTTTGTGCCTTCTGTTACAATTGCTTGAGCTAGAACGGTTGCTGTTGTTGTGCCATCGCCAGCCTCATCATTGGTTCTAGAAGCAACTTCCTTAACCATTTGAGCGCCCATATTTTCAAACTTGTCATCAAGTTCAATCTCTTTTGCAACGGTCACACCGTCTTTTGTAATGCGTGGTGCCCCGAATGATTTATCTAGCACAACGTTTCGGCCCTTAGGACCAAGTGTCACTTTGACAGCATTTGCCAAAGTATTGACGCCGCGTAGCATACGATCACGGGCATCTGTATCAAATTTTATGTCTTTAGCCGCCATTTTGGGCTCTCCTAAATTTGGGTTACGAGTTCAATAGAGTAGGATTAAGAAATTATTCCTAAAATATCACTCTCTTTCATTATAAGAAGTTCTTCGCCTTCTACTGTTACTTCTGTTCCAGACCATTTTCCGAAAAGAACAACATCGTTCGCTTTAACAGCCATCGGTATTAGTTCCCCGGAGTCTTTACGGGCGCCTTCGCCGCAAGATACAATCGTACCTTCAGCTGGTTTTTCTTTTGCGCTATCTGGGATAATCAATCCGCCAGAGGTTTTCTCGTCACCTTCAGTGCGACGGACTAGCACACGGTCATGTAGTGGTGTGAATGCCATATCGGAGTTCTCCCTTAAGAGTTATTCCATAGTTTGGGTGGCTTTACCAAAGCATTAGCACTCGCCACCTTTGAGTGCTAACAGACGGCATTTAGGTACCCTTGCTAGCAGAGTCAATTGCCTGATGTGAAAAAAATTAACTTTTTTTAAGAAATTAAAAAATTTAAAGGAAATATACAGGATTTGCCGTGACCTTTACTAACATCTCTCTTATAAGATCCCTAATTTAGACTTAGCGGCAGATGAAAATGATAAAAATATTCGGACACAAATCTCCAGATACAGATAGCACCGGTTCACCAATAATTTGGGCATGGTATTTAAGCACAATGTGCGGCTTAGAAGCTGAGGCGAAGCTTCTAGGCGAGCCAAACACAGAGGCAACCTTTGTGTTAGATTATTGGAAAGTTAAAAAGCCAGAAATAATTGAAGAAGTCTCGCCAAACGACAAAATTGTAATTGTTGATACTAATAATCCATCTGAATTGCCACAATCAGTAATTAACGCTGACATAATAGAAATAATAGACCACCATCTCCTAGTAGGAGGTTTAAAAACCAAATCACCCCTCAAAGTAACGATAAGACCACTCGCTTGTACTGCAACTATAATGTTTAGTTTAATGGGCAAAGATACTGAAAAAATGCCGAATTCAATAAAAGGTTTGATGTTAAGCTGTATTTTATCGGATACTTTGGAATTTAGATCACCTACTACTACAAAATATGATAAAGAAGTTGCATTATCATTAGCAAAAGATTTAGACATCGATTTATCCATTCTCGCTACCAAAATGTTTGAAGCAAAATCAGATGTGTCAAAAATTAGCGATGAAAACTTAATAAAAATGGATAGTAAGCAATTTGAAATTTCAGGCAAAGAATTGCGTATTTCTGTTCTTGAAACAACATCACCAAATACAATCTTGAAACGTAAAAAAAGTTTAATCAACGCTATGCCAAAAATTATAGAAGATGAAGGTTTAGACGAGATCTTATTGTTTATAGTTGATATTTTGAATCAAGAGAGCACTTTGCTGATTCCGAACGAAAATACACGTGAAATCGCAAAAAAATCTTTTAATGTAAAATCAAGCGAAGATTTCATTAAGTTGCCTGGCGTAGTAAGTAGAAAAAAACAAATAATTCCAAACATCAAAATATAAATATGCATCCCATAATAAATTCTATTCAAGACCTTTCAAAAAAATATGAGGCACTGTTTGTCGATCTTTGGGGATGCGTACATGATGGATACTCACCATTTGATGAAGCTTTGAATGCATTAAAAAACTATCGAGCTAAAGGCTTAGGATGCGTGGTTTTAGTTACAAACTCCCCCAGACCTAGCGAAAGTGTGGAGCGACAACTCCATAAAATTGGGGTGCCCACAAGTTGCTGGGACGCAATTGCTACTTCGGGAGATAGCGCACGAGCGGCGATGTTTAAAGGTGTAGTTAATCAAAAAGTATTTCACCTTGGTCCAGAAAATGATTTAGGTTTTTTTAACAATATGGAAATTATCGATCAGGTTTCCTCAATAGAACGTGTTTCAGCAGAAAATGCTGATGGGATTGTGTGTACAGGACCTTTTGATGACTTGAATGATCACCCAGAGGACTACAAAAGTCTCTTTACAAATTTCATAAATCGGAAACTAAAAATGTTATGTGCAAACCCAGATATAGTTGTTGATCGAGGCCATAAACGGGCTTATTGCGCTGGAGCATTAGCAAAATTATACACAGAAATGGGTGGGGAAAGTTTGTACTTTGGTAAACCTCACAAACCTATTTATGATCTTGCTTTTGATCATTTAAAAAAAATTGATCCAAACATACCAAATGATAAAATTTTGTGCATTGGTGATGGAATGCTAACAGACATAAAGGGTGCTGTTGCTTCTAAATTAGATAGCCTATTTATTACGGGTGGTCTGGCATCTCAAGAAACAAATACTGTTATCCAACCAAACCAAAATAAATTAAACAATTTCTTGGACAGGCAAGAATTTAAGCCCACTTATAGCATCGGCTTTTTAAGGTAGTATTAAAATGAATCGAATTGGAACTATCTATTTAGAGGACATGGAGATTGGTCTAAGCAGGTCAATCGCCAAAGTAATGGGCGACGTTGAAATTGAGTCATTTGCTAAAACCTCTGAAGATAGAAATCCGATCCACTTAAACGATGAAGCTGGAAAAGCATCAATTTTCAAGAGTAGGGTGGTACACGGGATGCTTTCCGCATCACTTTTCTCTGCTCTCTTGGGTGAGTATTTGCCTGGCCATGGAGCTATTTACTTAAGCCAAACTCTGCAATTTACAAAACCTGTTTACCCTGGAGATAAAGTAGTAGCTTCAGTAACAGTAATAAATATAAATAATAATAAAAAACAAGTAACTTTAAAATGTGAGGCGAAAGTTGGAGATAAATTAGTAATAAAAGGTGAAGCTGTCGCCTTGGCGCCAAGTAGAGGTAAAAATTGAAAATTATTCGTGATTATACTTTCTTAAATCAAGAAGACAAAGGAGCGTGTGTCGCTATTGGCAACTTTGATGGCGTCCATCAAGGACATCTATCTGTGATCGATCTTGCGCGAGAAGTTTCCACAAATCTTAATTCAAAACTGGGTGTTATAACTTTTGAACCTCACCCAAGAGCATATTTTCAATCAAATTCAAAACCGTTTAGATTAATGAGTGCAGAAGCTAGAGCAAGTCAACTTAAAAAAGTGGGTATCGAAAATCTTTATGAATTGCAGTTCAACTCTGCCTTATCGTCTCTAAGCGCTGACCAATTCATAACTGACGTTCTTGTTAATGGGCTCGGTGTTAAGCATATAGTGGTTGGCGCAGATTTCTGCTTTGGGAAAAATAGAGCAGGCTCAGTGCAAACATTAATAGATTTTGGGAAAAAGTTAGGTTTTGGGGTAACGATAGCGCCTTTAGTTGCTGACAATAAGGGAACATTTTCTTCCACCTCCATTAGAAACGCTATTGCAGATGGTCGTCCCGATGATGCCGCACATATGCTTGGCCACTGGTACAGAATAGAAGGAACCGTCATTTCTGGAGATCAAAGAGGAAGAGAGCTTGGATACCCAACAGCGAACATGTCTCTAGACGGCCTCCATTTACCAAAATTTGGGGTTTACGCAGTAATAGCTGATATTTTAACTGGTCCTTACAAAGGAAGGTTTTTAGGTGCAGCTTCATTAGGTGAACGGCCCACTTTTGGTGTAAATATTCCAAACTTGGAAACTTTTATCTTTGACTTTTCTGGAGATATTTATGGAGAAGAGCTCTCAATTGCTCTGGTATCATTTCAAAGACCAGAACTAAAATTCGACAGCTTAGATTCTTTGATAAAGCAAATGGATCAAGATTGCGAAACCAGTAAAAAAATTCTTCAAGAGCATATTTAAAAAACTTAGTCCTTTAACTTATTAACGTTTAAGTTGTTTAATTCATATTTTCCTTTTGTCGTTACGCCATATAATCCGTACTTAATTTTATAAAACCAACCATAATAGTTCTTATTTAAAATAGAGCCTGAGTTTAAAATTCCAAGAGAATTTACCAACACAGACGGCTTTCCCTCTTCCCCACTGATAATTGCTTTTGCAATACAAATTGCATCCTGCCTGTATGCAGTCATTATACTTTTGCCCACTTGACCACCCACATTTGGGTCACCCAATACTTTATTAAATTCATCTAAAAGAACCTTGGATCTCTCTTTTGATTTATTCACTTTTACCAATCCGGGCTCACAATGCACTCTAACAAATTCTGTTGGGGTCAATCTTATCGTGAGCAATCCTAATCCCAAGCGCCGGCATATTTTTATAGCATCTTTTACCAACTTTTGATGATATTTACCCTTTTTAACTGGAAAAGCTAAATAAACAAATTCTGATATTAACTGACGATCTATGCCTTGCATTAATAAAGTTAATGAAAAGTTTAATTTCATTTCAATTATTATTGGCGTCTCATCTCCTTTAATTGCTACCACATCACAGTTCTTAATCTCTGATTTAACAACATAGCCATGGCGTTCAAAATATGTTTTGATTGGCTTGTATAAATCTATCTCATCCATTTTATGATGCCTCAAAATTATTTATATAAATATTCTATTAAAGCCCTTTTATTATTTTGTGTTTAAAGGCATGTATTATCAATGTGCAAACAAAAAAGATATCGATCCAAGTTCTGGGAAAAGTACAAATTAGAAGAACTTGATACAAACGAATGGGAAGCCTTATGTGATGGTTGTGGCAAGTGCTGTCTTCGAAAAATTGAAGACGCAGATACCAATGAGGTATTCTACACAAATGTATCTTGTAAATTATTAGACACACATACCGCACGCTGCAAAAATTATAAAATGCGTAAAAAGCTAGTACCAGATTGCATTAAACTTACTCCAAAAAATATAAAGGAAATTGCTTATTGGATGCCAGATACTTGTGGTTACCGAAGGGTTTTCTACGGAGAGGCTTTAGAAAAGTGGCATCCTTTAATATCCAAAAATCCGAATAGTGCTACCGAAGCTGATCAAACAGTAGCAGATAAAACAATATCAGAAGACAACGTGAATGAAGAAGATTTAGAAAATTTCATAAATGAAAAATGGTCATAATCCAGGTCTCCAAATTATCTCGTATTAAGGTTCAATAAAGTTTTTAACTTCTTTTGCAAATTCTTCAGGATGCGTTATCGGCGCCATGTGTCCAGCACCGTCAATAATTGATCTCAAAGCATTTGGAAATGTATGCAAAAGCGTCTTTTGGACCTCCGATATAACAATTGGAGAATGTTCTCCTTCAAGTAAATAAACTGGTATTTTAACTTTTTTATAGTCGCTTAAAAGCATTCTATCTTTTCCTGGATTTATCACTGATTTACTACCAGCAGAAATTAAATGTATCCTTTTAGTGATATAGGTTCTTTGATGTTCTGGAATATCAGCCCAATCAACCCCAGTTCCCCAAAGATTCATGAAAGCTTTGGATGCGCCCTCAAGGTCACCTTTGTTGATTAAATCGGTATAAGGTTTTTCTCGAATACTCCATTGATCATACATCGGATTTCCAGAATCCTCTAAGCATCCAAAAAATACTGGCTCAAACAAAATTAAACTTTTTACTAATTCTGGATATTCATTCGCAATTCGCATAGCAATAGTAGCGCCAAAAGAATGACCTATCAAATGACAAGGTTTCTCAATATGTCTTAGGAGACCTACAATACTAGCTACACCCTGATCCTGAAAAAGTACATTTTCATCCCAATCTTGACTTTTCCCCTGGCCTGGTAAATCTGGAACAAATATTTTGAATGTAGATGACAAACGCTCACTAACTCCAGCCCAGGCGCCACCGTGAGCCAATGAGCAGTGCAACAAGACTAATTTAGGACCATTCTGCCCAACCTCATACCATGAAGTCTCATAACCACCAAACGATGCTAATTTATTCAACTACCGCTCCTTTTTATATGTTAGTTGAAGAAACTAAATAAATGTTGCTATTTTAAGATATAGATCAAAAAAAATTATAATATCTTATCTTGCGGCTTTGCAAGAACGATTGTCAGTGTTATGACACGACTAAATTTAGACTAACTGGGGATAAGAATGGCATTTTCATATGAACCTAAGTTAATATCAGGAAATTCCAATCAACCACTTTCTAATGCAATAAGCCGAAGACTTTCTATGCATAGAGGAAAACCAACAGAGCTAGTTAATGCTCGAATTGAACGTTTTAATGATCAAGAGATTTTTGTAGAAGTATATGAAAATGTGCGAGGTGAGGACATGTTTATTATACAGTCAACATCAAACCCAACAAACGATAATTTAATGGAATTGCTGATTATGTCAGATGCCTTGAGACGTTCTTCAGCTGCTCGGATTACCGCAGTAATTCCGTATTTTGGATATGCAAGGCAAGATAGACGTACGAAAGCTCGCACACCAATTTCAGCTAAACTTGTTGCCAACCTGATTGCGCAAGCGGGCATCGAGAGAGTTTTGACCATGGATCTTCACGCAGCACAAATTCAAGGTTTTTTTGATTTACCTGTTGATAACCTTTATGCTTCACCAATTTTTGCATTAGACATTCAAAATCAGTTTTCCGAATTAGATAAGCTTATGATCGTTTCTCCAGATGTGGGTGGTGTAGCCAGAGCCCGAGAACTAGCACAAAGATTGAAATGCCCTTTGGCAATTGTTGATAAAAGAAGAGAAAAAGTTGGTGAAATAACTGAAATGACCGTAATTGGGAACGTTAAAGGCAAAAAATGTATTATTGTTGACGATATCTGTGATACCGCGGGTACATTGTGTAAAGCAGCTGAAGTACTGCTTGAGGGAGGGGCTACTGAAGTACATTCTTATATCTCCCATGGTGTTATGTCTGGGCCAGCTGTGAAACGGATCACAAAATCTGTGATGAAAAGTTTAGTGATAACTGATTCTATTCAACCCACAAAATCAGTTCTAAATGCCTCCAATATAAGAATTGTACCCACTGCACCATTGTTTGCTCAGGCGATACTCAATATAGCACAAGGGACATCTGTTTCTTCATTATTTGATAGTGTCTCACTAAACACCATCTATGAAGGCCCATTAACAAAATTATTAGTCTAAAAATTGGTTAAATATTTAAAAGCTCTATCAGTAATTTTGTATCCGCTAATCTTTTATCAGCACTATCCTTAGCCTCTGTTCCTGCATTTTCTAAGAACTTTTCTGCATCTGCTATTAGGCTTTCTATTATATCTCTCGAAACCTTGCTTTTCTCAAAAGCTTGCTCAGCAAGTATTGATGCAGAATCTGAGTTTACTTCAACAAATCCACCCGAAACCACATACTCAAAACTACCTTCTGTCGAACTAGCTTTTATAACACCAGGTCTTAGTGTTGTTATAACTGGGGCATGATCTGGCATTGCGGTAAAATCGCCCTCACTACCTGGAATTTCGACAGACGATACAGTCATTGAAGCTAAAGCAGCCTCTGGGGACACAAGATCAAATTGCATTGAACTAGCCATCAAAGTTTCTCCTTACGCAGCTTCAGACGCTAAACGTTCTGCTTTTTCGATAACTTCATTAATCCCACCTACCATGTAAAAGGCAGCTTCTGGTAAATGATCAAATTCTCCAGCAATCACTCTTTTAAAACTATCAATGGTATCTTCTAAGGGAACCTGTTTTCCATCAGACCCTGTAAACACTTTGGCTACATCAAATGGCTGCGATAAAAATCTTTGAATTTTTCTGGCTCTTGAAACGGTTAACTTATCTTCTTCGGAAAGCTCATCCATACCCAAGATGGCAATAATGTCCTGTAAAGATTTATATCTTTGCAAAATTCCCTGTACCTCACGTGCCACATCATAATGTTCCTCACCGATTACTGCAGGATCAAGTAATCTAGATGTAGAATCTAATGGATCAACTGCAGGATAAATTCCTAATTCAGAAATTGCTCTTGATAAAACCGTTGTGGCATCCAAGTGAGCAAAAGATGTTGCTGGCGCAGGGTCTGTCAAATCATCAGCTGGAACATAAACAGCCTGAACAGACGTAATCGAGCCAGCTTTAGTTGAAGTAATTCGTTCTTGCATTGCCCCCATGTCAGTTGCCAACGTTGGCTGATATCCAACCGCTGAAGGTATCCGCCCCAATAACGCTGAAACCTCAGAGCCAGCCTGAGTGAATCTAAATATGTTATCAACGAAAAATAGCACGTCTGCACCTGTTTCATCTCTGAACTGCTCGGCTAAAGTTAACCCAGATAGTGCTACTCTCATCCTAGCACCTGGAGGTTCATTCATTTGTCCATAAACGAGAGCAATTTTTGAATCTTCCAATTTATCAGGCACTATCACACCGGATTCAATCATTTCATGATAAAGATCATTTCCCTCTCTTGTTCTCTCACCTACCCCAGCAAAAACTGAAACTCCTGAGTGAACTTTAGCAATATTATTAATTAGTTCCATGATCAAAACGGTTTTGCCAACACCTGCACCACCAAAAAGCCCAATCTTACCTCCCTTTGTATAAGGAGCTAAAAGATCAACTACCTTTATACCAGTAACCAATATCTCAGATTCAGTTGCTTGATCAGCAAAGTCCGGAGCAGGTTGATGGATCGATCGCGTTTCTTTAGATTTAACTGGTCCCTGCTCATCAACAGGCTCCCCAACAACATTAATAATTCTACCTAAAGTTGCATCGCCAACAGGAACCATAATAGGGCTACCGGTATCTTTCACAGCTTGACCTCGAATAAGTCCTTCTGAAGCATCCATGGCCACTGTCCTAACGGTGTTTTCACCAAGATGCTGTGCTACCTCTAAAATTAAACGATTACCGTTATTTTCTGTTTCCAAAGCATTTAATATTTCGGGCAAATCACCATCGAACTGAACGTCGACAACGGCTCCAATTACCTGAGTGACTTTACCTTTAGATACTTTTTCTTTTGCCATTATTTTTCTCCGGTTTATTAAAGCGCTTCTGCGCCTGAAATAATCTCAATGAGTTCATTCGTAATCACAGCTTGACGTGATCGGTTATATTCAATCGTTAATTTATCTATCATGTCACCCGCATTTCTCGTTGCGTTATCCATTGCTGACATTCGAGCACCTTGCTCTGAGGCGCCATTTTCAAGCAAGGCTGTGAATATTTGTGTCGCCATTGCCCGAGGAAGAAGCTCAGCAAGAATTTCCGACTCATCCGGTTCATACTCATAAAATAAGTTTTCGTTCTCTGCTGAAGATTCAAATACAGCAGGTATTAGTTGTAAAGCAGTGGGAATCTGACTGATAACAGATTTAAATTCATTATAAAAAATTGTGCATATATCAAACTCTTCGGAATTGAATCTGGCCAGAACAGCTTCAGAAATGGCTTTAGCATTTCCATAGCCAAGTCGTTTAACTTCAGATAAATCAACATGATCAATCATAAGGTCAGAAAACTCTCGCTTAATTTGCTCTCTACCTTTTTTTCCAACAGTAATAATTTTTATCGACTTCCCGGCACTCTGTAATTCCATTATGTGATTTCGTGCTAGTCGCACTATAGAAGAATTAAATCCTCCGCAAAGCCCTCGCTCTGCTGTTGCAATTATTAGTAAGTGGGTATCAGATTTTCCCGTTCCTGAAAGCATTTTTGGAGCAGATTCAGAATTCCCTACTCCAGATGCTAAGTTACTCATTACAGCGCCCATTCGATCTGCATAAGGCCTTGCACTTTCAGCAGAATCTTGAGCACGACGTAATTTCGCAGCTGCCACCATCTGCATTGCTTTTGTTATCTTCCTAGTGGAAGTAACACTATCAATTCTATTCTTAAGATCTTTTAAACTGGGCATTTATCGAGCTTGGTCCTATTATTGATAACTTCAAACGAAGTCTTTTGAAAATGCATCTAAAGCGGCTTTTATTGAATCTTCTAATTCGCCCTTAACTTTTCTATCATTATTCGTGATATCACTTAGTAAGTCTGAATTATTAGATCGTAAGTGTGCAACTAAACCTGTTTCATAACGACCAACGTCAGCCACTTTTATGTTGTCCAAATATCCTTTAGTTCCAGCATAAATTGTACAAACAATTTCCGCATTTGATAAAGGAGAGTATTGAGCTTGCTTCATCAGTTCTGTCAGCCTTGCCCCACGGTTCAATAATTGTTGGGTTGATGCATCAAGATCAGATCCAAATTGTGCAAAAGCAGCCATCTCACGATATTGTGCAAGTTCTAACTTCACGGGTCCAGCTACCGATTTCATTGCGTCAGTTTGAGCGGATGATCCTACCCGAGATACTGATAAACCAGTATTTACTGCTGGCCTAATACCTGCATTGAATAATTCTGTTTCAAGGAAAATTTGCCCGTCGGTAATTGATATAACATTGGTTGGAATGAATGCCGAAACATCACCACCTTGAGTTTCAATAACTGGTAAAGCAGTAAGTGAGCCAGATCCGTTATCTTCATTCAATTTGGATGATCTTTCCAGCAATCTAGAATGTAAGTAAAAAACATCGCCAGGATAAGCTTCTCTACCTGGAGGACGACGAAGCAGTAGAGACATCTGCCTATACGCAACAGCCTGCTTAGATAAATCGTCATATATTATGAGAGCATGTCTTCCCTTGTCACGAAAATGCTCTGCCATAGAAGTCGCCGAATAGGGAGCTAAAAATTGCATTGGAGCAGGATCAGAAGCAGTAGCGGCAACAATAATAGTGTAAGCCATTGCACCTGTCTCTTCCAATTTTTTTACCAGCTGCGCCACTGTTGATCTTTTCTGGCCAACCGCCACATAGATACAATAAAGTTTCTTGCCTTCATCATCACCAGCAGCATCATTATAGGACTTCTGATTAAGAATTGTATCCAGCGCAATTGCAGTTTTTCCAGTCTGTCGATCCCCAATAATTAATTCTCGCTGCCCACGCCCAATTGGAATCATTGCATCAACAGATTTTAAACCTGTAGCCATTGGCTCATGAACTGATTTACGAGGTATAATACCTGGTGCCTTGACGTCTGCAACTGACCTTTCTTTAGTGTTTATAGGGCCTTTGCCATCAATTGGATTTCCCAATCCATCTACTACCCTACCAAGCAGCTCGTCGCCAATTGGCACATCAACAATTGCGTTAGTTCGCTTGACTGTATCACCCTCTTTAATGTCGCGATCAGAGCCAAATATTACGATACCAACATTATCAACCTCGAGATTAAGAGCCATTCCCCTAATTCCTCCAGGAAACTCAACCATCTCTCCAGCCTGGATATTATCTAAGCCGTGAACCCGCGCTATACCATCTCCTACACTTAGGACGCGCCCCACTTCTGTAACCTCTACTTCTTGACCAAAATTTTTAATTTGGTCTTTTAAAATCTCTGAAATCTCTGCGGCTTGGATGCTCATTAACGGACCTCTTTCATAATATTCTGTAGGTTTTCTAATTTTGAACGGATTGAACTATCAATCATTTTTGAACCCACCTTTACAATAAGACCACCAATCAAATTTTGATCAATAGTCGCTTTTATTTTTATTTCTTTTCCGATCGTATTCTTCAACGTTTTTACTAAATTTCTGTTCTGGTCTTCTGATAGTTCTCTTGCAGACGTGACACTAACAGTGATCTCTCCCTTATCCTCTGCGATATAGGCACTTATTTCATCAATTAGCTGTGGCAAAATATACAATCTGCGTTTGGAGCAAACTAAACATAACGCATTTTTCATCATATCAGAGATTCTTATTTTCTTAGAAATCTCAAGTATTGCTGCTTCTTGCTGTGCCCGACTATACATTGGAGAAGAAATTAAAGTCCTAAAATCCTCACTAACCTCTAAAATGTTTTCTAGAGATTGGAGATCTGTCTCTAACAGGCTCATGCCTCCCTCATCTTTGGCTAATCCAAAAATAGCTTTCGCATACCTAGTAGCTACTCCAGAGGACATCGACGTTGGTTCAGACACTGACATTCTTCCATTATTACCTATCTCTCTCCATTTTAATTGGAGTAGTAGGAGTTTTGTTGGTTCTTTCCATTAAAGAAAGAGATGTAAACAATCGACGTATTAACAAAGGCTGTAAGCGGTGGCAACCACCCAAATCAACTAAACTAAGAATTTTTTTTATTGCTTTTCAATGAGTTAAAAAAATTACTAATATAGAACAATCTGAAAGAAATGAATCAGTAAACTTTTGCTATAAAAAGCCCAATTAATCTTTCAAATATGGTGTCGCGGCATGTTTACCAGGAGGTTTTGTCAAGCCATCCAAAACCACTAGAGGCTTTCTAACAAATTCACCCAAGCTAGGCTTAGTTGGAGCAGGTATTTGCTTATAGACCTCAAGCATAAGGACACCTCCAGCAAACCGTCCTGATAATTTAGATCCCAGTGCCTCCCAGCTGGATGATAATTTTTGCCAAAACTTTCTTTCACTTGGTGGAAAAAATAAAGCTGCTTTATGCATTTTTGGTAGGAGGCCGCAAGCTCGACTTTGTCGCTCTAATTGACCCAATGAATAAGGGCTTCCAAAAGCAAATGGATTACTGTCGCGCCTAGCCCAAAGACCAAGCCTGTTTGGCACGATAAATAATGCTCTGCCCCCAGGCCCTAAAACGCGATATATTTCTAAGAGAAGATCCCTTGGGTTTTCACAAGTTTCAAGACCGTGTAGTACGACAAGCCTGTCAATGAACCCCGTTGAAATGGGCCATTGAGTTTCTTCACAAAGAATACTTATATTTCGATTTATGCTGGGCCAAACCATGACCCCTTGTTTGCTTGGCATCAAAATCAAACCTCGCCTTGAGGGCTCAATTAGAGGGGCCATCACAGGAACAGCAAAACCATATCCTGCCACTGTTAGTCCTTTCGTATTTCCCCAAAAGTCCACAACTTTATTACTTAAGAATTTTTGTGCTAATTCACCTAATTTAGTACCACTGTAAAATTGATTTAACTCTCTTACATTTTGATACATAACTTTTCTCGCAAATAATGTTTACTAAATCTAATAAATATCTCCGACAAAAACTAGCGAATTGGGTAAATTTAGAAAAAAAAGATCGGTTTTGCAAAAAAAACACTTTTAGGGGTTGAAGCTATGATAATAAACCCGATGTTATTCATAAGATGAAACAAAATAATTATTAAGGAAGTTAAAAGTGCCCTCATTTTCTACTACTTTAGAAACAGCAATTCATACATCTCTTGCTTTAGCAGCCGCTCGAAAGCATGAACTTGCAACTTTAGAACACCTTTTGGTCGCATTGATTGACGAGCCTGAAGCAGCAAATGTTATGAAAGCGTGTAGCGTTGATTTAAAAGTTTTAAAGAAAAATTTATCACAATATTTAGATGAAGAACTTACTTCTTTAGTTTCCGAAACAAAAGAATTTGATTCCACCCCAACAACAGCATTTCAAAGAGTAATTCAAAGAGCAGCGATCCATGTGCAGAGTAGTGGTAGATCAGAGGTAACTGGCGCCAATGTATTGGTTGCTATATTTGCTGAACGAGAAAGCAATGCTGCTTATTTCTTGCAGGAACAAGAGATGACCCGATACGATGCGGTTAACTACATTGCTCACGGAGTAGCAAAGGATCCTTCGTATAGCGAAAAAAGAGCCGTTACAGGTGCAAACGAACCTGAAGGACAAATTGAAGATCAAGAAAATAATGGAGAAACTACTGAAAGTGCTTTGAGCAAATATTGCATTGATTTAAATTCGAAGGCAGTAGATGGTAATATTGATCCATTAATTGGTAGAGATCTTGAAGTAGAACGATGTATTCAGGTTTTATGCCGACGAAGGAAGAATAATCCTCTGTTAGTTGGAGATCCAGGAGTAGGTAAAACTGCAATTGCTGAGGGTTTAGCTTTCAAAATAGTTAGTAAAAAAACTCCAATAATCCTTTCAAACACTACAATTTATTCGTTAGATATGGGAGCATTATTAGCTGGAACAAGATACAGAGGAGACTTTGAAGAACGTCTGAAAGCAGTGATGAATGAGTTAGAAGATCATCCAGACGCTATCCTATTTATTGATGAAATTCATACAGTCATTGGTGCTGGCGCAACTAGTGGAGGTGCAATGGACGCATCAAATCTTTTAAAACCTTCTTTGCAAGGTGGTAAACTCCGTTGTATGGGTTCCACTACATACAAAGAATTCAGACAACACTTTGAAAAAGATCGTGCTTTAGCGCGTCGCTTTCAAAAAATCGATGTAGTTGAACCAACAATAGATGACTCAATAAAAATATTAAAAGGATTAAAACCTTATTTTGAGGATCATCATAATGTTAAATATACTTCAGATGCTATAAAAACAGCGGTAGAATTAGCATCAAGGTACATTAACGATCGAAAGCTTCCAGACAAAGCAATTGACGTGATAGATGAAGCAGGAGCAGCCCAACATTTATTATCGGAAAGTAAGAGACGACGAAATATAGGCCAAAAAGAAATTGAGGCAGTAGTGGCTAAGATAGCGCGCATTCCGCCTAAAAATGTCTCAAAAGATGATGCTGAGGTTTTACGGGATTTAGAAAATAAATTAAAAACAGTTGTGTTTGGGCAAGACAAAGCGATATCAGCTTTGGCTTCAGCCATTAAACTAAGCAGAGCGGGACTAAGAGAACCTGAAAAACCCATTGGAAACTATTTGTTCGCGGGTCCAACTGGTGTAGGGAAAACTGAGGTCGCTCGCCAACTAGCAGATACTCTGGGAATAGAGCTTTTAAGATTTGATATGTCAGAATATATGGAAAAACATGCTGTATCACGTCTGATAGGAGCGCCACCAGGATACGTTGGCTTCGATCAAGGCGGAATGCTCACAGATGGTATTGACCAAAACCCACACTGTGTTCTTTTGCTCGACGAGATCGAAAAAGCGCATCCAGATGTCTTCAACATACTTCTGCAAGTAATGGATTACGGCAAATTAACTGACCACAATGGCAGATCAGTGGATTTCAGAAATGTTATTATTATAATGACATCGAATGCGGGTGCAGCTGAACAAGCAAAAGCCGCGATAGGTTTTGGAAAATCCTTAAGAGAAAATGAAGATACTATTGCAATTGAAAGACTATTTTCTCCTGAGTTCAGAAACCGGCTAGATTCAATCATAAGTTTTTCAGCTCTTTCAAAAGAAATAATCGTTCAAGTTGTAGACAAATTTGTAGTGCAGTTGGAAGCCCAGTTAATGGATAGAAATGTGGCTATTGAATTAAGCAAAACAGCTGCTGAGTGGCTTGGGGATAAAGGTTATGATAACCGAATGGGTGCAAGGCCATTGGCACGAGTGATCCAAGAAGAGATTAAAAAACCTTTAGCGGAAGAACTTCTATTTGGGAAATTATCAAAAGGTGGTTTAGTAAAGGTTGGAATAAAAAATGGCAAAATTGAATTAAAAATAATAGAGCGTGAGGCTACACTGATTGGCAGAAAAAAAGTACCCCTGCTGTCAGCAAAGTAACATTTATCGTTCAGTCAATTTAATCTCAATTCGCCTATTCAGTTTTCGGGCCGTATCAGAGTCGGATCTATCAATTGGTTGATACTCTCCAAATCCTGTCGCTGCCAACCTATAAGCAGGGATATTTAAGAATTTCTGCATATATAAAACAACTGACAAAGCTCTAGCTTGAGATAACTCCCAATTACTATCATACTTACCACCTCGAATTGGTTTATCATCCGTATGACCATCAACACGTAAAATCCAATCAATATTTGAGGGGATCTTGTCGGAAATTGACAAAATTAAATCTGCTATTTTAGAAATTTGTCCCTTTCCCTCTTGTGAGAGATTTGCCTCACCTGAAGCAAATAAAATTTCAGACGAGAAAACAAATCTATCTCCAGACACCCTCACTCCCTCTTGTGTTTCTAATAACTTTCTAATTTCACCAAAGAATTCAGATTTAAAATTCTCTAGTTTATTATTTTTCTCTATCAATAATTTTGCCTTTTCAGCTTGTAGCGAGGCCCGTTCAATTTCTAAGGAAGCTTTATCCCTTTCAACTTTTGCTTTTGCCTTTTGCTCAGCGGCTAACCTGGCCAATGCAATATTTAAATTAGCACCAAAAGTTTGTAATTGTACTTTGTTTGAGCTATCCTCTTTGGCGGCAATATCCAACAAATCTTGCAATGAACTCAATTGTTTTTGCAGAGATGCTACTTGTTGAATCAAAACTTCAGATTGACGCTCAGCATCAGACGATCTTTGTTGTTCTTTTGATAACAAGTCTCTCGCAGAATTTAATAAAATAGCCTTTGCTTGAGATTCTGTTAGTTTCAGATCGTTACTTTCTTTTAATCTTAGTTGTTCCGCTAATGCGATAGCTAAGCGCTCTTCCAAGGTTTCCTTCAGTAAAGATGACTTTTGTTTTAGTGTGTCCAAATTATTTTCACTTTGCTCTAGCGCTAAAGCAATTTTTTCTAATTCCTCTCTATAAACCTCTGAGTTTAATAATGCTTCTGAAAGTGTTTTCGTTAAATCATCCTCAACTGTTCTGGCTGCTGCTAATAACGATAACGTATTTTTTGCTTCTTTTCGCTTCTCTTCCAATGCTAAAGACATTGCGGTCAGCTCGGCGGTACTATTTTGCAGTTTTTTTCTCAGGCTAGCCACAAGAGCAATTTCTGTTAATCGCTTGCGTTCTTCAATAGATAGTTTTTCAGTAGCTTCTGTTAACTCTGACTGCAGTGCCTCCTTGGCCGCTATTTCAACCAACCGTCTCTTATCCACGTCCTCTATCTCTGACATTAATTTATTTACTGATGCCGTCAATTCTGCAACTTCTAACTTCGAGGAAGAGATTAGTGCTAACGCACTCTGAAGACTTAAATCAATTTTGGAAACCTCCAATCGCTCCTGATCCAATAGCAACTCAAATGCATCTGCTTCAGCAGCAGCTAAGCGGGCTTTTTCAGCCTCTAAGCTTATTTCATCTCTTGCCTGAGCCAAGGCGATTTGCAAAGCATCTTTTTTCGAAATTTCAACTTTCTTCTCAGAAATTACCGTTTCTAAGCGAGATGCTAAATTGTTTTTTTCAGATAGTAGTGCTGCTACCTGTGCTTCAAAGTTATCAATATTTTTTGATTGCTCATTTGTTTGCTGAGTTAAAGTTGAAATTAAAACAGATTGTATTTCAGACTTGGAAATTGATTCATTTAAACTTGAGTTTAATCCTGAAACTGTGTTTTCCAAACTGAAGGACTTTTGTTGTTCCAGACCTAAAGCTTCAGCCAAACTAGCCACTTGCTGACTCAAAGAGTTTAGTTCTGAATCTTGACTATTAATGGTATCTCGCAACATAAATTGAACAATCATGAAAATGGACATGAGAAAGAACAACATTAATAATAGCGCCGTCATTGCATCAACAAAACCTGGCCATATAGTTGTTGGTAGATTATTTTTGCTTCGGCGAGATAGGCTCACAGCCTAATCCTTTCTCGATTGGCCCGAAGCCTCTGTATCTGACTTAGATCGATCAATTAGCTCTATTGCTTCAACAATTTTACCAAGATCATTCTTTAGACCATCTGTAGCTTCTCGGTAATTTAAGGGAAGTTCCTCCAAAGCTCTTAATAAGTTAGTATCTATATTTCGAAGGTTCATTCTTATCTCGGAATTATCACTTTCAATCAGCAATCTTTCTAATAATTTCTCCTGACCACCAATTAAAATCGTTAATGCTTCTAATTCTTTTGAAGGACCGATAGTTGGGTCTTCTTCAGAATCAACAGAATTATCAGCAATTTCACGTAGAGTTACTATTAGGTCATCAATTTTTTTATCAGAATTAGAGCGTTTTTCATCAGCTTTATTTAATGAAACCTCTAATGCCTGAAGCGCGGCAGCTAACTGAGTTAAAGCATCACTAATTTGACCTCCCATCTGATCTAAAACTTCATCCAACATTCCATTATTAGAAGTTTGTGATCCACTTTCGTTCTCAATATTTGCCAAATTAACTCGAGTTATTGAAGACAACCAATCCTCTAACTGCCGGTAAAATCTATTTTGACCATGACTTGCAAACAGCTCCAAAACTCCAACGACAAGAGATCCTGCCAAGCCTAATAAAGACGAGGCAAATGCAGTCCCCATCCCTCCAAGTTGATTTTCAAGCCCTGCCATTAAGCGGCTAAAAACCTCAACACTCCCCTCATTTTCTGAAGGGTTTAGACTTCTAATAGTTTCTACAACTGCAGGAACTGTAGTTGCCAATCCATAAAAAGTACCCAAAAGTCCTAAAAATATTAAAAGGTTATTTATATATCGGGTTATTTCACGAGCTTCATCAATTCTTGACGCTACCGATTCCATTATCGAATGTGACGCAGCAGAACCTATTTTCATTTTGGATTGTCTGACTCTCATTAAGGAAACTAATGATGTAAGTAACCTTGGTGGGTTTCCAGCAAAACTGCCATCTCCGTTGGTGAATCTCTTTAACCAGCTGATGGAGGAAATTAGTGCTAAAACCTGCATAAAACAGGCCAATACTCCAATTCCAAATACACCTATAATAAAACCATTTAAATATATATTTGCTTGGTATAATGACAATAATAAATCGCTAGCTAGATAACCACCAAGCCCTATCAACCCAGAGATAGCCAACATAATCACAATTTGTCTGATTGGTTGCGTAAATTGGCGTGTAGTTTCAACTTCTATCGAGGTCATTTAACTTCCCTAATGTACATAAATAATACCACAACTATCATTCTTATTTTTTATTAAATATTCTTTGATATTCAAACCTACATAACATTTTATTCAATATAATTGAAACTGCCATTAACAATCAAACAATCCGAAAAGATTAAATTGGTTTTATTTTTGGAATTACGCTCCTAAAAATTGGTACTGTCTTACCCATAATATAGATCCTTGAAACCTTTTTTGATTTTGCCTTAGTAGCATCTTCTTCAGGTAATTTTGGCGCTCTTACTAACTTGCCATTGTCTTGTTTTCGATAAATTGGACGAATTGATTTTGTTAAAAAATTATCTTTTTTACCGTCTGCAACCTTAATCTGTTTAATATTTATTTCTACAATATCAAAAGCTCGCATAGATGGAACAATCGAATTTAGCACAGTTTTTCCGTTAGTCATGCCAACAGCAATAAACAAAATAAAAAATGCACTTAAATACACTTTCAAGAATGTAGAAAATATCTTCATTTTTTATCTTCAATTTCTGTCAAATTTCTACGTCCAAAATCAGGCGAATCTGTATCTTGACCAGCCTCAACAATACCACGTCGTATTTTTCTTGTACGTGAAAAATACTCATGTAGAAAATTCCCATCTCCTTTGCGGATTGCACGTTGCAGTGAAAATAATTCCTCTGTAAATCTACCCAAAATTTCCAAAGTAGCTTCTTTATTATGCAGAAAAACATCACGCCACATCGTTGGATCAGAAGCTGCGATTCGAGTAAAATCACGAAAGCCAGCAGCAGAGTAGTTGACAACCTCTGAATTGGTGACACGCCTTAAATCGTCTGCCACACCCACCATTGTATAAGCAATTAGATGCGGAGAATGTGAAGTGACTGCCAAAACTAAATCATGATGTTTTGCATCCATTGTATCAACGCGCGCACCCAACTTTTCCCACATCTCAATCAACTTGGATAATGCAAATTGATCTGTATTGGGAACCGGTGTCAAAAGACACCACCGATCATAAAACAATTCAGCAAAACCTGATTCTGGTCCAGACCGCTCTGTTCCAGCTACAGGATGCCCAGGAATAAAATGTACTGAACTTGGCAGATGAGGTTCAATAAGTGAAATTACGTCTTCTTTTACAGAACCAACATCAGTTAAAGTTGCCCCTTTTTTTAAAGCTGGTGCGATTTCTTTTGCAACATCACCCATAACACCTATCGGAGTAGAAATTATGATTAAATCTGCGTCAATAACTGCCTCTTTAGCTGTTTCACAAATTTTGTCCACAATATTTAATTCTATAGCTTTTTTTCGTGTTTTGCTAGTTTTTGCGTAACCACTTATTGATTTGCAAAGGCCATTTTTTTTTAACCCATGTCCTATTGAACTAGCAATTAATCCTAGGCCAATTAATGCAACGTTATTGTATAAAATAGTCATAATTAAGTATTCTTTTCACTTTGATATAAGTATAAAAACAAAAATAATTTTAAAATAAGCGTCTCCACTAAGCTATTTATCATAAAACTACCATATTGTTATTAAAAAAATGTTTGGGGATCTATATCGACAGTCAGCCGAACATTTCCTGGTAGCTTGATTTGATCAATCCACATTGTCAAAGCTTTCTGAAAATCTTTTACTTTTGCTGCTTTCACTAATAAACGAATTCGATGCCGACCCCTTATTCGCGAAATTGGAGCATCCGCCGGACCATAAACTAAAGCATTAATTTTTTTCAATGGTTCACATTTAATAGCTAGCTGTGTTGCTATTGTATTTACTTGGCTTAGATCTGCTCCAGAAACGACTATGCCAGCCATTCTACCAAATGGCGGCACACCCGCTAATTTACGCTGTGTTGCTTCTGAACTCCAAAACTTTTCTTCATCTCCCGTTAATATCGCTGTCATTACTGGATGATCTGGTTGATAGGTTTGTAATAGTGCCAATCCCTTTTTATTTGCTCTTCCTGCTCTTCCAGAAACTTGCTTTATAAGCTGAAATGTTCTTTCTGCAGCTCTCAGATCACCTCCTTGCAAACCCAAATCAGCATCTATAACTCCTACCAGTGATAAGAGAGGAAAATTATGGCCTTTAGCCACTAATTGTGTGCCAACTATAATGTCGACACTACCATTGATAATGTTATCTATTAATTTTTTAACCGATTTTGACGTATTAACTAAATCAGAAGATAATATAGCTAGCCTTGCTTTTGGGAAAATTGCTGATGTCTCCTCCGCAAGTCTTTCAATACCAGGCCCAATAGCATCAAAGGAGTCTGATGCTTTACATTTTGGGCAAAGTTTAACAAGATCTTTACTCTCTCCACACTGGTGACACATCAATTTATTTTTAAAATTGTGAAGAACCATTCTGGCATCACACTTCTCGCACCCAACTTGAAAACCACAGACTTTACACATTGTTACGGGTGCATAACCTCTTCTATTAATAAATAGTAATGATTGCTCACCCTTATCTAAATTTAAATTCATAGCATCAATTAGCTTTTGTGATATCCATTTGTTTGAAGGCAGAGCTTCTTCTCTCATATCTATAAATGAAATTTTAGGTAATTCGGATGCACCATATCGATGAGTTAGATCTAATCTATTATATTTACCATCATTAGCATTAACCCAGGTCTCCAAAGATGGTGTTGCTGACGCCAGAATGACTGAAGCCGAATTTAAAGAAGCTCTAAGCACAGCCATATCCCGAGCATTGTATAAGATTCCATCTTCTTGCTTGTAGGATGAGTCATGCTCCTCATCTACGACTATCAATTTTAAATTTTTAAACGGTAAATAAAGTGCAGATCGTGCCCCCACGACTAACTTTGCATTCCCAGATGCTACCATTTTCCAGCACCGGTTTTTTTCTGTTTTTGAGATCCCAGAATGCCATTCTGCGGGTCTACTATCAAAACGCTCTTCAACTCTATCGATAAACGTAGATGTAAGTGCAATTTCTGGCAATAATACTAAAACTTGGTCACCGTTATTTAGACATTCTGCTACTGCCTCGAGGTAAACTTCTGTCTTCCCAGATCCAGTAACGCCCTTTAATAAAGTGGTCGTATATATTTTGTTTTTTACGGTTAGTTTTAACTTTTTAGCTATCAATAACTGTTCTGCTGAAAGTTTTTTACGTGTTGGGCCTATGGTTAACTCTGGAAAAGACAAATCCACAAAAATAGTTTTTTCTACAAGAACTTGATTATCGATCAAACCTTTTATTACTGAACGTGACACCCCAGTGAATAAAATCAATTCCTTTAATGAAAAACTTTTCCCTAACTGCTGTTTTAAATAGTTTACAACCTGTAATCTTAAAACTGTTTTTCTAACAAATTTTAATTTATAATCTTTACTTAAAAAATGAACCTTTCGTGTTGCAGGCTTATATAGCAAGCTATTGCCTCGAAGAGCTAGTCTTAACATTCCAGATAAAGGTGAGAGAGTATAATTCGATACACGGCATAAAAAACTTCGCATCTCTTGTTTCATTGGTGTAATGTCTAAAACTCGGTTTATTTGTTTGATTTTTGCACTATCGTATTCACCGCTTCCTTTTGACCAGACACATCCAATGACTTTCCGTGGCCCAAGATTAACCTCAACAAAATCACCAACCGATACTCCACCAATGGGTGCGTAATAATCTAAGAAACGGTTTATAGGTTCTGTAGTTAGAACCCCAACCAATTCACCTTCAATAAAAAAAATATTTTTTTCCATTTAACTCACAGTTATAAAGGGTATGCTATCTCTAACATTTATTATATAAAAGGCCATATAAATCATTTGGCTAACAGATTAAAAAATAGGAATAGAAATGAAATTTTTTGTAGATACCGCGGATATAAAAGCAATTTCGGAACTAAACGAAATGGGGATGGTCGATGGCGTAACTACAAACCCATCTCTTATAATGAAATCTGGTCGAGATATTATAGAAGTGACCAAGGAGATTTGCTCCATTGTTAAAGGGCCTGTTAGTGCAGAAGTTGTAGGAACTGAAGCAGAGACAATGATAGCTGAGGGGAAAAAATTAGCTAAAATTGCACCAAATATAGCAGTAAAAGTTCCCCTCACCTGGGCTGGCTTAAAGACATGCAAAACACTAACTGAAGAAGGCCATATGGTGAACGTTACTCTATGCTTTAGTGCAAATCAGGCATTACTAGCAGCAAAAGCTGGTGCTACTTTTATCTCACCATTCATAGGCAGGTTAGATGATGTAAATATTGATGGTATGGATTTGATATCAGAAATTAGAACTATCTATGATAATTTTAATTTTGAAACAGAAATTTTAGGAGCCTCAATTCGGACTGTAAATCACGTAACTCAGTGCGCTTTAATTGGTGCTGATGTTATAACTGCCCCTCCGAATGTCTTAAAGATGTTAGCTGAGCACCCTCTAACCACAAAAGGTCTTGAACTCTTTATGCAAGACTGGGCAAAAACAGGTCAAAAAATAATATAACTCAAGAGCAATAAATGAATAATACTGAAAAACACTCCAATGAATTAAAAGAAAAAATATTAACCGATCCAAACATCATTTTGGAGGATTCTGAGTTAATGGATGCTCTCATAAACGCCCAGAATAGGTTATATGGTGACAATATTGTTGATCTTCGTGGTGCTGCCATGAGCCAGTTGGAAAAAAGATTAGAAAAAGTTGAAAGCAATCATAATGATGTGATTGCATTGGCTTACGAGAACCTGGCGGGTGCAAGCCAAATACAAAGAGCAATCTTAAGACTCCTTGAAACTAATGATTTTCCAAGTTTTATAAAAATTTTATCAAAAGAATTCAAAGATATTTTAAACATTGAACATGTTAGTCTAATTCTGGAAACAAATGCAGCAAGTGAAAACATAACGTTATTGAAAAGTTTAAATCCTGTAACCATTATTGTAGCCGAAAATAGTATTAAAGAATACCTTGCAATTACTGGGCACTCAATCTCACAACACGTGGCATTACGAACGAATATTGATCCTTTGCACAAGTTCTACCAAAACAACTCACATAAAATACTGTCTGAAGCTCTTTTAAATCTTAACTTTGACAACTCAAATGTCTCAGGACTTTTGATATTGGGATCAAAGAATAAAGCTAAATTCTCCGCAGGCCAAGGCACAGAATTATTAACCTTTTTTGCTCAAGTTTTTGAAAGAATAATAGCACGTTGGTTAACGTGACAAATATATCAATAACAACTTCAAAATTAGTGGATTCTTGGCTTACCTGGTTGAAATCAATTGGTGGGAGATCAGAAAAAACAATCATCTCTTATAGAAATGATCTTCAAAAATTTTTGAGCTTTATGTCTAACCACTTCCAAGATAATGTGTCTCCTGAAACACTAAAAAATGTTGAATTGATTGACATGAGAGCATGGATGGCATTTGAGAGGTCTAACGGACTTTCCGCCAGATCACTTGCTAGAAAACTATCTTCCGTCAAAGGATTTTTCACTTGGTTTGCTGAAAAAGAAAAATTTGAACCAACTGAAATATTAGCAGTTAGGTCACCAAAATTTTATAATAAATTACCCCGACCCTTAGGAAAAGCGGCAGCTGTGGACCTTATATCGACGGTAAAATTACAAAATGAGCTTAATTGGGTATCAGCGCGTGACTGTTCTATACTGACACTCCTTTATTGCTGTGGTCTTAGGATTTCAGAAGCTTTAAATCTCAAACAATCAGATGCGCCTTTGCCAGAAATTTTAAGAGTATTAGGAAAAAATAACAAGGAGCGTGTTGTGCCAGTACTAAAAATAGCAATTGAACGCGTGAATGAATATATTAAACTTTGTCCCTTGAATACACCAAAAGATGGACCATTATTTATAGGCGTAAGGGGAGGGCCTGTTAACCCACGAATTATACAAAAAGTCACAGAGCAAGCAAGAAGGCAATTAGGCTTGGATGAAAGTGCCACACCTCATGCTATGAGGCATTCTTTTGCAACTCATTTACTAGAAGCGGGTGGAGATTTACGGGCTATACAAGATTTACTAGGACATTCTTCGCTATCCACTACTCAGAATTATACTGCCGTCAATAAGGATAATTTAATGGCAATATATAAAAGTGCTCATCCTAAAGCGTGAATTCTTTGCAATCTTTATCTTTTGGTTTTATCACTATCCCATGACACACGAAATTCGCGCACTTTTTGTCCACCTATTTACCGCAACTGGCGCTGTATTTGCTATGCTTGCTATGCTTGCTGCAGTTGATGGTAAATGGGATGTGATGTTTGTTTGGCTTGTAATTGCTTTTATCGTGGACGGAATTGATGGGCCATTAGCACGAAAATATAATGTAAAAAAATATTCACCCCAATATGATGGCTACCTATTAGATCTTATAATAGATTATTTGACCTATGTATTTATCCCTGCTTTTGCCCTTTTCAAGAGTGGCCTTTTTGACAAAGATTGGACCGGTTGGGTTTGCATAATAGTGATAACATTTGGAAGCGTAATTTACTTTGTTGATACTCGGATGAAAACTAAAGATAATTCGTTCTCTGGTTTCCCCGGCTGCTGGAATATGGTGATTTTGGTATTTTTTGCGCTAGAACCTAATTTTTGGATTATTCTGGGCATTGTAATTGCTCTCACGGTATCAATGTTTCTTCCTGTTGAGTTTGTTCATCCGGTAAGAACAAAAAGATGGAGATTAGCAACCCTCCCTATAGCCCTTCTATGGACAGCATGCGCTGGTTTGGCTGCTTGGGTGCAATTTGATCCTGGACCAGTTGTATTGACAGGACTGGCTCTATCAAGTGTTTATTTACTCTTAGCTGGCATTTGCATGCAACTTTTTCCACAAAATAAATGAATTGCCGTTTATCGTCTTTGATTTTAGGAATAGGTAATTAACTATCTTAATCAAAGTTTGTTAACCTAATTTCAACTGGTAGGTTCTTCTCATAATATAACTTTGCTCGATACACCAACACGCCCTCTAAGACTCTCATAATATAATTTCTTGTCTCATTAAAAGGTATATGTTCAATCCAGTCTACAAAATTTGTATTATTATTTCTTGGATCACCATATCTTTTTATCCATTTATCCATTCTAGTTGGCCCCGCATTATAAGCGCCAAAGCTCAAAAGCAAAGATCCATCATATCTTTGCAACAAATGATCTAGATATTCTGCACCCAGCTCCAAATTATATTGCCAATCCGATCCTAACCTATCTAAAGAATATTTATAGCCTAATTTTGAGGTTAATTGTTTTGCTGTTGCTGGCATAATTTGCATAAGGCCTCTTGCTCCAGCCGCACTTCTAGCTTTTGGATTGAACTCACTCTCTCGCCTAGCCACAGCTAATAAAATGTCTCCATCAATTTTCCAATTTGAATTAGCTAATTTATGCAATGGAAAATAAGCCTCAGAATATACCTTTCCATGGCTTGCCGCCTGCTTTGCCAGAGATAAGGCAAGAAAATCACTCTCTATATTTAATAAATATGTAGCCAATTGCCGATGATCATTTGTGTTCAAGTATATGGCAAAGTGTAAAAAAAATCTTTTAGCCAAAATAACCTCATCCGAATGATAAAGCAGGAGGGCAATACGGAAAATATCACTGCTCTCAAAAAACTTTAATGACGTTACAGGATTGGCTTCTTCTAAAACCAAGGAACGGTCAAATTTGGCACCAATTCTCTCTGCAGATAGCTGACCATAAAAACTGATTTGATATTGGGCACCTAAACGATAGTAATAATCTGCTAACTGTTTATTGTCACTTGCCTCATAAGCCCTTCCAAGCCAATAACCAGCGCGTCCTAAAGATATCGGTGTTTTTACAGCATTTAGAAAATTATTTAGATGCGCGATCGCTTGCGCAGGCTTTTTTAGTTTTCTTAAACTTATATACCCAGCCAACCATTCGAGATCAGCATAATCAGAACCGCTTGTTAAGAAATGGTTTGACGCAAGAAAATATGCTAATTCTGGCTGATTATCTCTCATGGCTTGCCTTACATAATCTCTTCTCTTACGTGACCACTTATTTGGGTATTTTAGATTTGACCCAGATAGGCTCTGCTGTTTTAAAATATCAATAGCATCATTTGATCTGCCTTTTTTGGCTCGCCACAAAAATCGATCATAGGCCAAGCCAGCGTCTGATTTGAGATTGGCTGGAATATTTTTAATTAACAGATCTACACCGTAATCCTGTTTTAATAACGCAAGCCTTGCCCTTACCAAGCGCTGTCTGTCTTTACTAAGATATGGTAAAAGTAGATTTGCGTCTCCCACCATGCCATTCCATAAAAGAAAATCAATGCGCGTGTTTATCAAAGGCTTTGTAATTTCACTATTTTTCTTCAAAAAAAACTCAAATTCACTTTTATTTATACTTAATTTAGTCCACGCATGGACAAGTTCTTTTTTAGCGGATTCATTATCTTTTAATCTGACGAAAGCTTTAATTAACCGCATTGATCCATAGCCAGTCGAAGTTGAGAAATGTTCAAAATATTCAACGACTTTTTCAGGTGGTATCTCTTCCGTTATTTTTGACTCCCCCTTTATACTCACCATTCTTAGACCTGGCCAATCTTTATGATGAGTTAAAAACAAGAAATAATCCTCAAAAGATCCGATTCCTTCTCGTAACTTCATCCAAGTTACAAATGTTTTTGCAGCAGGTTCATTTACGTTTTCAGATAAAGTTTCTACATTTTGCCATTGTCCATTTCTGATAGCCTTCAACAAGTTTTTCATATTTGCCACCTCAACAACAGAGTTTGCTGGCACTGCTATATTTGTAGAGACAAAGTAAAAAAAAGTTACTATCAGTGAATAAACAAATTTTTGATTAGATAGTATCATTAGCATCCTTCATAATTATATTACAATAACCTATACTTGTTCGTTAATTAATTCATACTGGAAAATGTGTGCTATATATTTTAAACACAAAATATCAAATTTAGGAGCCATATCATGTTTAATGGATCGATCACAGCCTTAGTAACACCTTTTAAAGATAACAAAGTAGATCTGAATGCCATAAAACGTATTGTTGATTGGCAAATTTCTGAAGGTTCAAATGGGTTGGTGCCAGTTGGAACTACAGGTGAAAGTCCAACCCTCACACATGATGAACATGAAATGGTTGTCGAACAAGTAGTAAGAAATAGCTCCGAAAGAGTGCCCGTTATTGCTGGCGCTGGTTCAAACAATACTGCTGAAACGATTAGGTTTATGAAGCATGCGGAATCAATAGGTGCAAATGCCGGGTTAGTTGTAACGCCCTATTATAACAAGCCAACCCAAGCTGGGCTTATTGAACATTTTTCTCAAGCTCATGAGGCAACAAAAATTCCAATAATAATTTACAATATACCAGGCCGCTCAGCTGTAGACATGTCACCCGAAACAATGGGCACATTATCACAATTACCTCGAATTATTGGTGTAAAAGATGCTACTGGTGATTTATCAAGAGTACCTCAGCAGCGAATTACTTGTGGGCAAGATTTCATACAACTATCTGGAGAAGATGCAACTGCACTTGGATTTAATGCACATGGAGGAATTGGCTGTATTTCAGTTACAGCAAATGTTGCTCCAAGATTATGTGCTCAGTTTCAAGAAGCAACGTTGAAAGGTGACTTTGCAACAGCGCTAAAAATTACAGACAAATTAATGCCATTACATCAAGCTATTTTTACTGAGCCCGGATTATGTGGCGCAAAATATGGATTGTCTCTTCTTGGCCTGTGCTCAACAGAGGTGCGCGCACCACTTACACAAATACATAGTGAAACCAAAACTAAAATACGAGATGCCATGAAATTTGCTGGCATCTTATAAGCTTACTAAAAAATTATTGGCTTATAACACTTTGGTATATATTGCTGTAAAAACTTAAATCATAGATTGAAGTCATAAATGAGCGAAAACAAAAATTATAAAATAGCTTCTGAAAATCGTAAAGCTAGGTACAACTATGCAATAGAAGATGATGTCGAATGTGGCATTATATTAGAAGGTTCCGAAGTTAAATCCCTTCGAGTGGGCGGCAGCAATATTGCAGAAAGTTATGCAAGCGTTGAAAATGGTGAGCTTTGGTTAATTAATAGCTATATTGCCCCCTATAATCAGGCGAAAACATTCAAACATGAAGAAAGGAGACGGCGCAAACTGTTAGTGTCTAAAAGAGAATTATCACGTTTATGGTCTGCTGGTGCGCGAGAAGGAATGACCTTGGTCCCGCTGGTTCTATATTTCAACCACAAAGGTATGGCAAAAATAAAAATTGGAATAGCAAAAGGTAAAAAGACAGTGGATAAGCGAGAAACAGAGAAAAAGAGAGATTGGCAAAAACAAAAAGCTAGATTATTGCGCTCACATAATTAAAAGTTGCAAACATCAGGCGCACACTTGCAATACTAGTCTTGAAACATCAAAAAAGCGAATATAAACATAGCAAAAATTCGATGGATATCAAATGTTGGAAAATAATCCGCAAACATTAGTTTCAACTTCATGGTTACTTAAACACCTAAATGATCCTGATTTAAGAATAATTGATGCCAGTTGGTATTTACCAAAGATGAATAGGAATGGCTTTAAAGAATATAAAGATAACCATATACCTGGAGCACGGTTTTTTGATATCGATGAAATTTGTGATCTGCAAAATAATCTTCCACATATGGCCCCTACACCACAAAAATTTGTAAGTAGAATGAAAGCTATGGGTATTGGCGATGGACACCAAATTGTTATTTATGATGGTCATGGTATATTTTCGTCTGCAAGAGTTTGGTGGATGTTTCGTTTATTTGGCAAGAAAAATGTGGCAGTACTTGATGGTGGACTGCCAAAATGGTTAGAGGCGAAAAATCCAACAGATAATAAAATTCCTGTATTAAGAGACCGCCACATTACTGTTCAGTTCCAGGCAGGTTTAATCAAGGATGTAACGCAGGTTGCCTCAGCATCAAAACTTTCCACTTCTACTATTTTGGATGCTAGAAGCATGTCCAGATTTAAAGGTGAGGAGGTTGAGCCAAGACCAGGATTGAGATCGGGTCATATTCCAGGGTCAAAAAACTTACATTATGAAATTCTCTTAAACAGAGATGGCACTTTAAAATCACAGTCTCAATTAAAAGAAATCTTAACTAATAATGGGATAAATACTTCTAAACCGATCATAACCACTTGTGGCTCTGGGGTTACAGCAGCAATTATCAACCTAGCGTTGGAAGTTTCTGGTTACAAAAATCATTCCCTTTATGATGGGTCTTGGAGTGAATGGGGAATGTATCAAGACTTACATGTTGCGAAAGGGTAATCATGCTTCAAAATCTCAAACCCTTAGCTCCAGATAAAATTCTACAGTTATCACAAATTTTTAATGAAGATTACCGTAAGGAAAAATTAGATCTTGGGATTGGTGTTTATAAGAATGACTTGGGTGTAACTCCAATAATGAACTCTGTTAAAAAAGCTGAAAAAATTTTATGGCTTAATGAGGAAACAAAGAAATATACGAATCTTTCCGGTGAACCTAGTTATCTAAACGCTATGAAAAAATTAATATTAGCTGATACCATTGATGAAGATAGAATTTCATCTATCCATACCCCAGGAGGGACTGGGGCAATAAGACAAGGGTTTGAGCTTATAAAGATTGCATCACCAAAATCAAAAATATGGATTTCAAACCCAACTTGGCCAAATCATATCTCAATTTTGAATTACCTGAATATGAAATGTGAAAAATATAAATATTTTGACCAATATAGCCGCTCCCTAGATTTTGATGGAATGTTATTAGATTTGAAAGATGCAAAACCGGGCGACATAGTTTTATTACACGGATGTTGTCACAACCCAAGTGGAGTAAACCTTAACCAAAATCAATGGCAAGAATTAACAAGGTTTCTAAAGCGCAATCGCCTTTTGCCATTTATTGATATTGCATACCAAGGATTTGGTGATGGCTTAAATGAGGACGCTTATGGAGTCCGTTTGCTTGCCAAGGAATGTGAGGAACTAGTTATAGCTGCTAGCTGTTCTAAAAATTTTGGCATCTATCGGGAGAGAACTGGTATTTTATTCACGATAGGAAATAATAAAGCCTTGAAAGAATTATCCCAAAACACATTAGCATTTCTTAATAGACAAAATTTTTCATTCCCACCAGATCATGGAGGAAAGTTAGTTTCTCTAATATTAAATGATAAAAAACTGAAACTAAATTGGATGACCGAATTAGAAGCAATGAGATTGAATATGTTGAAAATTAGACATGCGTTAGTAAAACAACTTGAAATAAGATCAAATTCTAACCGGTTTAGCTTTATAGGCAAACATCGTGGGATGTTTTCTCTAATAGGCGCCACCAAAGAGCAGGTAATAGAAATGAGGGAGAAGCACGCTGTTTATATGATCGAAGATAGTAGAATAAATATTGCTAGTCTAAGCGAGAAGACAGTACCAATGCTAGCAGATGCGATTATTCACGTTGGCGTTTAAAACTGCTTAACCACAAAAGGTTCTACTTACTATTTTGTTTTCATCTAAAGTAATAGTCAATCGATTTGGTGAAAAATCCATAGGTATAAAACCATCATGAGGAATTATACGCATTTCGCCATTAAACCCAAGAATATCTAACAATATTTCCAACGCTTCATAGCTCTGCCCTTTTAAATCTACAAATTTATCTTCAATACAAATATATAGTGGTTCTACTTCAACACTTTCCTTTTCTTTAAAATTTAAATCTTCACAACCACTTAAGAAAAAGGAAAATATTAAACCCATTAAAACTAAATATTTTTTATGATAAGACATGCCCAAATCCAAATTTTAACAAAATTATTTAAAAGCTTAACATTTCACAAATACTTTAGACAATAGAGGGTTGGGTAGATATAATAAAATCTTTGTAATTATACATAAATCTCAAAAGTGTTAAAAATGACTAAAACAAAACTTATAAATACTAATGACACCAGCTTTGTAATCAGAAAATCAACAGCAGATGATCAAAATCAAATATGGGCAATATTGAAGCCAATAATTCGAAGCGGTGAAACTTACGCTATTGATAGAAGCTCCTCACGTAAAGCGGTGCTAAACAAATGGACAGACAAGCATTCTAAGTGTTACGTTTTGGAGAGAAACAGCAAAGTACAAGGACTTTATTACCTTCGTGCCAATCATGAAGGTGGTGGAAATCACATTTGTAATTGCGGATTTGCAGTTCTAGAGGAAAAAAATGGCCATGGATTTGGTCGAAAGCTTCTTTTGCATAGCCTAAAAAAAGCTAAAGAATTAGGTTTTACTGGCATGCAATTCAATCTAGTTGTTAGTAATAATAAAAGGGCAATAAAACTTTGGGAAAGTGAGGGTTTTGATATTATTGGTAGAATACCATCTGCTTTCAACCATCCAAAAAACGGATTTACCGATGCGCTGATAATGTTTAAAAACTTAATTGAAACCAAATTATAAGAAAAATAAAAGCTAATAAATTAATATACTGAAAGAGGTTCTTAATGAAAAAATTGTCTGAGTCCAAGGCGTATGGTGGGATTCAAGGAGTTTATTCTCATTGGTCAGAAGCAACAAACTGTGAGATGACATTTGGTTTATTTATGCCAGAAGAAGCAGAATATAATTCCGTCCCCGTTTTATGGTATCTATCTGGTTTAACATGCACTCATGATAATGCTATGACAAAATCAGGTGCTCAAAATTGGGCTGCAGAGCAGGGAATTGCTCTAGTTTTTCCAGATACATCACCTAGAGGTGAATCAATTGCTGATAATGACGACTTTGATTTGGGACAAGGGGCCGGATTTTACGTTAATGCGACGCAAAACCCCTGGGCAAAACATTTTAATATGTGGGATTATATAACCATATCTCTGCCAGATTTGTTATTTAATAATTTTTCACTCGATAAAGAGCGACAATCAATAACTGGTCATTCTATGGGTGGTCATGGCGCACTGACAATTGCGCTGACTCTACCAAATTCTTATCGTAGTGTCTCTGCTTTTGCACCAATATCAAACCCGACTGAAAGTGATTGGGGTAAGAAACAGTTTAGTACTTATTTGGGAGAAGATAAAAAGCAATGGAGGGCTCATGACTCGAGCATTCTAATGCGAGAAAAAGGATTCCCAGGCCCTGTTTTGATTGATCAAGGATCTTCAGATCAGTTCTGGGATTTATTAAACCCTGAAGCGTTAAGTGATGCAATAACTTACCAAAAACAAGCAGCAACATTTCGAATTCACAAGGGTTATGATCATAGTTATTTCTTTATTTCAAGCTTCATGGAAGAGCATATTTCATTTCATGCTGAAGCTCTTTATAGATAAAAGTGACAAAAAAGATGCAAATTCCACTAATTTTGTTACCTATCAGTGCCATTAATTGATCTATATTGATGCAGACGCATGCCCAGTTAAGAATGAAACAATTAATGTGGGATTGCGCCATAAAATAGAAATATTTATTGTGTCAAATGGTGGTATTAGACCACATCCAAGTCCAATGGTACACACTATTATAGTGGAACGCGGAATGGATGTTGCGGACAAATGGATATCAAGTCGCGTAAAAAAATTTGACATAGTAATTACAAACGATATGCCCCTTGCGTTTGATGTTATTAAACTAGGCGCACTTGTTCTAACACCTTATGGTAAAAAACTAAGCTCAGCTAATATTGGGCAAATATTAGCCACACGAAATTTAATGCATGAATTGCGTTCAATAGACAATTTTATGCAAGGTAAGGGTAACTCTTTTTCAAAAAAAAATCGCTCTGACTTTTTGAACAATTTAGAACAAGTAATTCGATCTACTAAGTAAGGTTCTTGCTGATGGGCTTAATGAAAAAATATTTCTGCTGAATCAACCTGAGTACGCCCTCCGTCAACCATTAATACTTGTCCGGTTACAAATGAAGCACTTTCTGAAGCCAAATACTGTACTGCATCAGCAACTTCTTTTGCCTCTCCTATACGCCCGAGAGGTGTTGCAACTAATATTTTCTCTCTACTGCCTTCGTTTAGTCTTAATGATTCCTGAAGTGAGCCACTCATGACAGATCCAAAGCAAACCGCGTTAACTCTTATATTATAACCAGCCAAAGCGATAGCGAGAGATCTCGTTAATTGCTCAACGGCGGCACAGCTTACAGAATATCCTAGAATTTCTGGTTGTGAACGGCGGCCAGCCATTGATGTTAAATTTACAATACTTCCAATACTTCCAACGTTGCCATCACTGTCTTCAATTTTTTTTGCCTGATGTATCATTCTCTTTGCAACAATTTGACTCATGCGTAGATTAGTTATCAAATTTTGGTCCAATAACTTTTCAAAAGAATCTTCTTCAGAATTTAAAGGGTCTGATATTAAAAACTGTCGGCTAGCATTGACCAAGATATCTACACGATCAAATTCATCAATTGCAGCTGATAATAAATTAGCTTGTGTTAATTTTTCTCTCAGATCTCCAGAAAAAAATATAGCACTCCCTGCCTCATTCCTTAAAGAGCCAACTTCCTCTTTTAGTTTTTCCTCATTCATATCAGCAAGTATGACATTTGCTCCATTTTGGACAAAATGCCTGGCAATAGCCAATCCAACTCCATTCGCAGCGCCAGTTACAATGGCAGTTTTTCCTACAATCGAAAAAGACATAAGGCCTCCTTTTTATTCAAATAATATTACATTTTTAAAATATTACTAAATTTACTTTGGTATTTTTGCTTCAATTATTTTGAAGCCCAATTTTTCTTCACTTATTGTGACATTTTTAAATAACCTAGATAAGGTCCTCTCGTAAGGCAAATGCCGATTTGCCACCATATGGAGTGTACCATTTTTTTTTAGAATCTCCGACGCTTTTACAAGAAATCCTTCTCCCAAACTAAGATCAGTAGCTCGGCCCAGGTGAAACGGTGGATTCATAATAACCATATCATAAGTTGCGTCATTAGATAATTTTAAAACATCAATCCAAAAGAAGTCTGCTCGACCGTCTTGGATATTAAGTTTACTACATTGAAAACTTGGGAAATGTGCCTCGTATAGATCAATTTTTTTAATATTCTGCTTTAAGGCCTCGTGAGAGAGCCATCCCCAACCTGCTCCTAAATCTGCAATACAACCATTTAATTTTCCAGTAAAAGCAGATGCTAATTCATGACTGCCTTTATCGATTGACCTTGGGGAAAACATACCTTCAGCCGTAAAGAAACCATCGATATTTTCTTTTATCTTAGCACTATTCTTCCAATCATTTACAAGAGTTTTGTTAATTTGCTTAGGGTCAAAACAAAAAGCTTTGCCGTGGTCTTTGATTGAAACACCCAAAATATCTGTTAGTTTTTTTATTCCATTAAAATAACTATCGATACCATCTTTTTTATTTCCATCAATAATTATATATTCCTGTGTCAGTTCAATGGCCTTAGAAAGCATGCCAAATCCTTCAATTTTAGATTTCGGCAAATGTAGAATTGTTACATCACTGCTATGTTCCATTTCACAAAGCAGTTTTTCATTTGAACCTATAAATTCATCATAAAAATTTGCCAAAGGTTGGATCAAAGTTAAATCGGCAGAGCAAAATTCCCTATAAGGTAAATCTACTTTAGCATTAATCACCGTAAGTTTTCTTTTGCTTGAACTAATAATATTTTCAACGTTTATCAGATCTAGTAACCGATGTTGTCGTGACATTTTCACTTAGTAGACTTACGTCTACTCTTTCTCCATTGTGCATTGTAAAGGATGTTGGTTTTGTGAAGCACAATCCATAACTTGAGCCACTTTAGTTTCAGCAATCTCAAATGCGAATACACCTACCACTGCTAGGCCATTTTTATGAACAGCCAACATTATTTCACCAGCTTTAGAATTATTCATGCCAAAAAATCGTTCCAAAACGTACACGACAAATTCCATAGGCGTATAGTCATCATTTAATAATAATATTTTATACAAGGGAGGTTTTTCTGTTTTTGTTTGAGTTTTAGGCTTCAACACAGTAGCCATATCGTCTTTATTTGCCATCTCAACACCACCATTTTTTAACTCTAAAATTCCAATAATTTTATAACCGACTCATTAAAAATCTGTATATAATGCTAAGAGGATTATATCAAACTACTAGATAGTTAAGATATAATGTAACCAATATTAAAATCAAACCCTGAAATAAACTAATTATTTTCTTAGATATTAAAAGACAAATTCTAAAGAATGTTAATTATTTACTAAAAGAAATTCCTATGTTAGCACAGTTTTAACGAGACTGCTTAAAACGCAGCGAAGAGGCAGA
>Ga0209631_10000268_pt1 | contig 69877 bp, 68 predicted proteins | sample COG_08_FD_184752 | JGI IMG/M metagenome (GOLD analysis project Ga0209631, IMG submission 184752) | Pelagic Microbial community sample from North Sea - COGITO 998_met_08 (SPAdes) (version 2) | ecosystem: Environmental > Aquatic > Marine > Neritic zone/Coastal water | place: Helgoland, sampling... | reverse complement strand
ACAATATCAGCATCTTTAATCCATTTACTTAAACTTTCTTTATTTGTTACATCTAACTGATGAGTATGAATGTGGTTTAGTTCAGATTTAATTTTCTGTAGTAAGTTTATATTGGAGTCTGCTAAGTGAAGGTCAAAATTTCTAGATAAATCATGTGCCATTGTTTTTCCAACAAGACCGGCACCAATTTGAAAGATTTTTTTCATTGAAAATTTGCGGGATAGACGGGACTCGAACCCGCGACCTCCGGCTTGACAGGCCGGCGTTCTAACCAACTGAACTACTACCCCAAATTATTTTTTATAAAGCAAAGCTAGTGGAATAATTACTATATAACCAGCTAGCAATAGTAGAGGAGAGATTACAAGACTTTGAAAGCTATTAACTTCTCCTAAATACATTATCAAATAACCCACAATTATAACGAAAACTCCAACACCAAACAAAAGATAATTTTTTCTTTTATAAGGCCATAAAAATTTCACCGACTGTTTATTTTTTGCTTTCATAATCGTTAAGTTAGTTTTGATAATTTATCTTTGCAAAAATAATATTCCATTCATTGATTAGAGAAAATAAATAAGTTAATTTCTTCCTTTCAGATGAAAGAAATAAATACTATAACCTCCATTGCAATATCGTTTCTAATTATTTTAAGTACTGCATTTTTATCAATAAATAATAGAGAAATAACGCCTAAGACAATTACTATAAATAAAGGAATGTCTTTAAATACTGTTATAAATCTTTTACAAGAAAATAATATTATTATTAATAAGAATGTTTTAAAAGCTAAAATAATGATACAAGGACTATCTTCAAAAGTGCCGACTGGAACTTTTTTAATAGAAGGAAAAGTATCAGATTCAAAGTTAATAGATATTATTTTTAATAAAGGTCCAATAAAGCTTAAGCTGACAATTCCAGAAGGAACATCTTCCAAAAAGATTTTTGAAAGTATCAACTTATTACTTAATACAAACTATCAATTTGAAGATTTATTGACTGAAAAAAATATATTGAGTAAGTATGATATTGATGCAAGCTCTTTTGAAGGATATTTATACCCCAATACGTACTATTTTTACTATGATACTTCACCTGAAGATATTATAGATACACTCGTATCACAGTTTTGGAAAGAATTCGATGAAAACTTAATAAGTAGAGCAAATGAATTAGGATTATCGGTACATGAGGTTGTAACTTTGGCGTCTATCATTGAAGGTGAAGCGATGCTTGATAATGAACGTTCAACTATCTCTTCAGTTTATCACAATAGACTAAAAATAAATATGAAATTGCAAGCAGATCCAACGATACAGTATATTATAAAAGGTCCACCTAAGACATTATCAACAAGAGATCTAAGGATTAAATCTCCTTATAATACTTATCAAAATTATGGATTACCTCCTGGACCAATTAATAATCCAGGTATTCAATCCATCAAAGCAGCACTTTACCCATTAGAAACAAATTATTTATTTTTTGTTGCTCAAGGAGATGGATCTCATGCTTTTACAAGCAATGAAAAAGATCATGAAGCTGCCAAAAGGATATATAAAATTAATAAGAGAAATAAAAAATGAACTTACAAGACTTAAACACTCAACAATTAAAAGCTGTTCAAACCGTATCAAAGCCTGTATTAGTTTTTGCTGGCGCAGGAAGTGGTAAAACCAGAGTTTTAACATATAAGATTTGGCATCTTATTAAAGAAAATCTTTTTAAGCCAAATGAAATTTTAGCCCTCACTTTTACAAATAAAGCTGCTGCTGAAATGAAAGTTAGAATACAGGAAAGTATATCATGTGATGGAGTGAATGTTGGAACGTTCCACTCAATCGGTGCTCGAATGCTTAGAATGCATATCACATCTTTGGATGATAATTATAATTCTAGTTTTACTATTTATGATACTGCAGATCAAAAATCAGTTATTAAACAAGTAATTGACAATTTAAATCTTTCTGAATTTAAAGAACTAAATGTAGGTTTTTTGAAAATGCAGATTGATAAATTTAAAAATGCAAATCTTTCAATTAAAGATATTGAATCAAAATCTCAAACATTTGAAGATGAAAAAATTGTAGAAGTTTATAAAGCTTATTGCGACACATTAAGGTCAAACAATGCTCTAGATTTCAATGATTTACTTTTACTACCAATTCGCTTATTAAAAGAAAGCAAAAAAATATTAGATTACTATCAAAAGTCATGGAAGTATGTTCTAGTTGACGAGTTTCAAGATACAAATTCTCCACAATTTGAAATAGTTTCGCTACTAGCAGGGAAACATCAAAACATTACTGTTGTGGGAGATGATGATCAGTCTATTTATGGATGGAGAGGTGCCAACATAGATAATATTTTAACTAATTTTCAGGACACATTTGCAAAAAATATTGTGATTAAGCTTGAAAAAAATTACCGATCAACTCAAAGAATTCTTGATGGGGCATGGTCTGTTGTTTCTAATAATAGTAATAGAGCAGAAAAAAAGTTAGTAGCTACCAGGGGGAAGGGCGAAAAAATTTCTTTGATATCTACTGGAAGCGATGAAGAAGAATCAAATGCTATTTGCGATTCAATAAAATCTGAAATAAAGCTTAATAAGAATACATTTAAAGATTTTGCAGTTCTTTATCGTACCAATGCTCAATCAAGATCGATTGAACAAGCAATGGTGAAAGAAGGTTTGCCTTACAATATTGTTGGTGGAACAAAATTTTATGATCGCAAAGAAATAAAAGATGTATTAGCCTATTTAACATTAGTTGCTAATAATAGCGACGATGTAGCACTTAATAGAATTATAAATTTCCCTGTCAGAGGAATTGGAGAAAAATCCATTAAAATGTTTATTGATATAGCTGCCAAAAATAAAAGTTCGCTGTTTGATAGTTTAGAAATGTGTAGAGAATTAAAATTAAGAGGAAAGCAGCAAGATTCTATTGAAAGTTTTCATGCTTCAATAACCAAGTTTAGCAATCTATTAGAAACGCTTGACCCAAAAGAATTGCTTAGAACTTTATTAGAAGAATTTAATATTGAAAATTATTATAAAAATAATCCTGCAGAACAAGATCGATATGATAATATTCAAGAATTAAAAGCTTCGGTTGACAAATTTTCAGATCAAACAGGCGGAAATCTAAAAGATTTTCTTCAAGAAATTTCATTATTTACTGATATCGATGAATGGGATGACAAAGAAAATTCAATAACATTGATGACTGTTCATGCAGCAAAAGGACTAGAATTTTCCACAGTCTTTGTTGCAGGATTAGAGCAAGGATTATTTCCACTTGTAAGAATTGATGATGGTCCTGATCAAATGGAAGAAGAAAGAAGATTATTTTATGTTGCTGTTACAAGAGCAATGAATCAAGTATACCTTCTGAATGCTAAATATAGAAGAAGGTTTGGAGCAATGAATACAACATCTTTTGTACAATCTGATTTTTTAGATGAGATTGATAAAGCTGTTATTAAGATAAAGTCTTATAAATCTGTATATACAAGAAGAGTAGTAGGAACTGGCAGCAAGAAAAAAATCCAAATTTCAAGAACTGTCACAGAGTTTGACGATTTCAAGATTGGTGATCAAGTTCAGCATAATCTTTTTGGTGTTGGAACAATTTTAGTATTAAGTGGAACAGGTGAAAATCAAAAGGTTGGAGTTGAATTCGACGGCGGTCTCAGAAAAAAATTAATTGTAAAGTATGCTCGCTTAAAAAAAATAGATTAAGCTTATAAATTAATGTAATTTGAATTATGGAAAATTTAATACCATGTAGGTTTCATGTTGAAGTGGAAGAAGTTCTTAAAAGTGAAGGTCTTAGAGCAACAAAACAGCGACTTGAAATTTGGGATGAACTTTCTTCCTCTGATAAGCATCGAGATATTGAAACTATTTTACTAGATTTACAGAATAAAAAAATTAATGTTTCCAGAGCAACATTGTATAGAACAATAGATGTATTTGTTAAGCATAGTTTATTAAAAAAAATTACTCTTGATTCTGGAAAATTTCTCTATGAACATAATAAGAAAACTATTACCCCAAAACATGATCATATTGTTTGCGAAGATTGTGGTGAAATATTTGAATTTTATGACAATAGTATTTCCAATATTGAGAAGAAAATTGCAGACGATTTAAATCTTAAGGTTACAAAAAGAGTTCATCAGCTTTCTGGATCTTGCAAAGATGATAAATGTTCACACGCTAAAAATTAGCTAAATGAAATCTATCTTAATTACCAATCTAGTTGCAGATATGAAGCTTCAAGGATTTTATTTATGCATTGAAAAGAAAGTTCAAAAAAAAAGAGATGGTTCGCCTTACTTAAACTTGCTACTTCAAGATAAGTCAGGATTAATTAGAGCTAGAATTTGGGACAAAGTTCAAACATTTTCAAAAAAGTTTGAAAGTGGCGATCCAGTAGCGGTGAAAGGATCTACCTACCAGTTTGGTGAAAGTTTGATGATTAGAGTTGAGAATATTTCAAAAGCGAATGAAGAAAAATATAAAAAATTTGGATTTAAATCTTCGGACTTAATTCCTGTTTCCAAAAAGAATCCTAATGAACTATGGAAAATATTAGCAAAAGAGGTTAATGGGATATCTAAAAGTCATTTTAAAAAATTAACAAAAAATATTTTATCAGAACATAAAGATAAGTTCAAAATATATCCTGCAAGCATATCTTATCATTACAATTATCAGAGTGGATTAATTGAACAAACTGTATCATTACTAAAAATTGCTAAACAAATTGGTGTACATTATGATATTGATATTGACTTGCTTACTACCGGTGCTTGTTTACATCAAATTGGAAAACTATATTCGATAAATCTAGGATCGTCTTTTGCAAAGTCAAATCATAAGGCGCTTGTTGGAAACGCTATTCTTTCAAGGGATATAGTAAACAAATATATTTCTGAAATTAAAAATTTTCCGGAAGATGATAAGCTGAAACTAGAACATTTAATTTTATCATATCAAGGTAGGAAAGAATGGCAAAGTCCTGTTGAGCCTCAAATTATTGAAGCGGTTTTATTGCATTCAATAAATTTAATGGATTCAAGAGTTAATTTTATGAAGCAGGATGAATTTAAAATCTAAGCTTCTTTTTCTAATTTGTTCATTAAGCGTATCAAATGGACAAGAGGTTATTCCGTTTGATATTTCAAGTCAATTTGCAGTGCCAATAAGTAACAACCAATTAATTTGGAATACTGATCGGTCCTTTAAAAAACTTTTGATTGATAGATCAACCAAAAATTTCAGACAAAAATTTACAAATTTAACTTTTGAAGAATTGCCCAACGATTCAACTTACGTGAAAAGTAAATTTATATACGAGTTTGGCGATTATGGCTTTGATAAGCTTAGTATTGGATTGAAAAAGCATTCAAAAAATAATAATTTTGAATTTACTGGCATGAAAAAAAGTTTTTTTGGTCAATACTCTGAATTTGCTAATTCAGAAACACCGCCATTGAGCTTGTTCTATCAGTTTGACTACTCTAAGAGCTTTGAAAGAAGTAAAATTTATTCTTCATTAGGGTATTTCAGAGAAAATTCAAATTTCCTTTTTGATTCATCGTTAGATAGCAATTACTCTGAACCAAGTAATGAATTTTCTGATTTTATTTCTTTAACCTTGGGAAATATTTTTAGTAAAAATAATTTTAATTTTGATTTACAGTTAAATCATATAAGTAAATACAAATCGTCACTAATAAATGAGTATAATATTAATAGTAAATATGATTTAGATAGAAATAGGTTTGTAGCTGAAATACACAAAGATAATTTTTTATTTTTAAATATTATTCTTAATAATAGTTTTTATAATGATAAAAAATCATTCAAAAGATTTGCATTAAATTCTTTAACTATAACTCGTCAAAACTATAATTTTTCTGTTCCAACAGGAAAAAATTACCCCGCAGGAGAATTGATATATGGTGTTGATTTATTTGAAGATCATATCAAGCCTAATATTTATTATAAAAATATTTTTGGAAATTTCGATGTAGTATTTAAGACTAGAAATCAACATTCAATAGTCCTCATGAACACTTTGGATTATATTGAATCAGAAGAAGTTTTAATTGCCAATGATCAATTTAGTGGTAATGAAGTTGAGGAGTGGAAAAATTTAACGCTCACTTATTACTTTAATACCAAAACAGATTTTTCAGCTTCTTTGAAATATGTAAAAGCTAATAATTTTATTATAACGGAGGCAGATAGATATAAATTTATAAACGATGACATGTTATCACTTCAGACGAAGATTGAAATTCCATTCAAATATGGTATAATAAATTTTAATCATTCTTATAATTTTGATGATAGTTTAATTAGTTCAAATAGAGCTCACATTCTTAATTTAGATTATCTTTACAGCTTATCTTTGATTGAAAATAATCTGGGAATTGATGGAAAACTTAGTTTTCAGTATATGTCAAAAAATAATTCAGACTATAGTTTTAATTATTTTAAGAATATGCCTGAAAGGAATAACAATATTAACAGTGATGAATATATTAATATTGCTCTGAATACAGAGATTGCAATATCCGATGTACTACTAACTATCCGACTCCAAAATGCTTTAGGAAAATTTTACTCAAATGAAGACTACTCATTAGAAAATCATGAATTTTTTAATCCAATGAGCAGTCTATTAACATTTGGAATCATCTGGGAATTTGATGACTAAAGTTGATATTCAACTGTAAGATTCATGCTTCTTCCAGGCTCTGGATATCCTATAGTTGAAATATATTTTTCATCAAGAAGATTATCTACAGTCAAATTAGCTCTAATCATATTTTGACTACTTCCTAACGTTATGTTCTTTGAAAATGCTAAACTAACTAATCCAAAAGATGCATCGTTTACTGGCTCTGCCCAATCAGATCCATATTGTAAAATTCTATCTCCTGTTAGTTTATATACTAAAGAATAGTTTGTAGAGCTATTTTGTTTGAAAGTAAATAATAAGCTAGCTGAACTATCAGGAGCATACAGTAATTTTTCGTCCATGTCTTTATCTAAAGAGTCATAAAGATTGTATGTTAATTGCATTTGAACTCTATCAAACTCTTTCAAGTATTGCAAATTGTATGATGTTCTTTCAGCGGAAGATACATTAATTGGAACATATTTAAAGGATTCATTAGGCTGCCATAATATTAAATTTTTATAATCTTTGAATGAGGCAGTTAATTTTATTTTTCCTAACAAAGATTGATTGGAAACAGAAAGAGCCATATACTCACTTTCTTCTGGTTTTAATTCTGGATTTCCTCCGCTATATAATCCATCTGGCCAAAATAAATCGTTCATTGTTGGAAATTGAAATGAGGATCCAATATCTAAATTAAAATCAAAAGAACTAGTTGTCTTGTTAAATTGATTCAGCGCTTCAAACCCTAGATTAAACGTTGATTTCTCATTTTCTTCTCTAGAATCAAATCGTAATGATGGTGATATCTTGTAATCATTTTCAAGATTGACATAATTACCAGTTAATGATAATGAAGTTGTTTTAAGCTCGTGTTTTTCTAAATCACTGCTATCCACTCTTTCGGTTTTTTGATTAAACGAAACTTCATAGTTAAGTGATTCAGTTATGATTTGTTTACCTGTTAATCCAAAAGAAGTGTAATCTAAATCATGTTCACTAAAAACAGGAAAAGATGGATTAGAGTCATCATAAACCTGATCATTGCTTGAACGATTCATTTGTATTTTTAAAAAACCTTTATCAAAGAACTTATTGAAAGATAGTGCAAATAATTCAAAATCATCAGTTCTGGTTGCATTAGGGGATGGAAAGCTAGTGCTTCCTGATGCCCCTCGTATATTTTCTGTTTTTAAAGTGAATATATTAACGACAAAATCATCGTTAATAACAAATTGTCTATCCATTGCCATAAAAAATTGGTCTAAATAATTATTAACTCTTTTAACTTGTTTGCCGGTTGCATCTTCGTATTTAAAATCTCCATCGTAAGATGTTTTTCCAAAAACTATATTTCTTTTTGATGTTTTTCTATCAATAGAATAATTGGCCCCAAATTGTGAAAATCCATAATCTCCAGTCCCATAGAAAACGTTATTATTTTCTATGCTATTATTAATATTAAGCGATCCATCAATTGATCCTGATCCATACTTAGTTCCTGAATTAAGTCTGTAGTTTATAGATTTTAGAGCAAATGATGGCAAAGTAGAAAGATCTACTTGTCCATTCATAGCATCTGTTAAGTCTACTCCATTGTAAAGTACTTTAGTATGCCTAGCAAAGCCTCCATCAAATGAAGCTGATGTCACACCGGCATAACCTCCGTATGTTCTCATTTCTAACGAAGGGATTTGGTTTAAAGATCCTCCTCTAGAATAAGTTCCTAAATTATTATAAGAAGTTTTATTTCGTAAATATTCATTTTTATTTCTTCCATAAACATCCACTGTTTCAAGTGAAATATTATCAAAAAACATTGTAACATATTTAGTTAATCTTTCATTCGGTTTGATAATTAGGTTTTCGAATCCAATTCTCTTAAATAGTACATCAGATTCATTGTTAACGTTAATTATAAATCCACCATTCTCATCAGACATAGTCCAATTTGTATTTTCTAAATTTGCATTAATTTCTTCAATTATTACATGAGAGATTGGTTCTCCTGAAATATCTTTTATTACACCAGAAAAAGATTGTCCAAGAAGATTGGTGAGAAGTATAGCAAACAGTATATATGATTTTTGTATCATACTTTCCTCCGAAGTTATTGTTTATATTTTTAACAAATAAGGTCTCCTGGCTTATACCTAAAACAGTTTAATTCCTTCTCCTACATTGTAGAATGGATTTTATTAAACCTCAGTAATTACAGTAGCGGGGACTGCTAAAGATTTGAACTTTATTCCCTACAATTGTTAAGAAACTTTAAAGTTTATTTTATCAAATGTAAACGATTATTTATTTAAATTAATATATGTCAAAATATCAATCTAATCGTTTAAACAGCTTAACATTAATTTTAAATGCTAGTTATTTACCACTAGGTGTATGTAGTTCAAAAAGAGCTATTTGCCTATATTTTCTTGATAAGGTTGATATTTTAATGAATTATGATGAACGTATTCATTCACCTTCTTTACAAATGAAGATTCCAAGTGTAATAAAGCTCAAAAAATATGTATCCTTTAATAGCTTAGATATAGTTTTAAATAGAAAAAATTTACTAATGAGAGATAATTCATGTTGCCAATATTGCGGTTCAAAATCAAGCTTAACCATTGATCACATTGTCCCTAAGCAAAAAGGTGGGCAAGATACATGGGAAAATTTAATTATTGCATGTTCGCCATGTAATTCAAAAAAAGGGAATAGAACTCCATATGAAGCTGAAATGAAATTGATGAAAATCCCAAAAAAACCAAATAGATTTATGTATTATAATCAATATATTAGTCAAAGAAATGAAGGATGGAAAGACTACCTCTTTCAAAATAAAAATTAAAATATGAATAAAAGAATCTTAAGTGGTGTTCAGCCATCAGGGCAATTACATATCGGAAATTATTTTGGTATGATCGATAGAATGATATCCCTTCAATCTAATTCAGATTTATTTTGCTTTGTTGCTAATTATCATTCTTTAACATCTATTAATAATAAAGATGAGCTTGAAAAAAATACTTCTGAAGCATTTATTGACTTATTGGCACTTGGAATCAATCCAGAAAAATCAACTTTTTGGATTCAATCACATGTGCCAGAAGTAACAGAGCTTGCTTGGATTTTATCTAACTTTTCATCAGTTGGATTAATGCAAAGATCTACTTCATATAAGGATAAGATCGCAAATGGGCTTAAACCAAATATGGGGCTTTTCTCTTATCCAATCTTAATGGCATCAGATATCCTACTTTTCAACGCAGATGTTGTCCCAGTTGGTAAAGATCAAAAACAGCATTTAGAAATGACTCGTGACATTGCAATAAAATTCAATAATTTTTTTGGAGATATTTTTACAATACCTGAAATTGAAATAGATAACACTAATGATATAATTATTGGAGTAGACAATCAAAAAATGAGTAAATCTTATAACAATACTATACCAATTTTCGGGGACCATGATACAATTAACAACCAAGTCATGAATATTGTAACTGATTCAGCAGGTTTAAATGAACCAAAGGACACAAATACTCCTCTTTTCAAAATTTATTCTCTTTTTTTAGATATTGAATCAAAAAAAGAATTGCATGATAGATATAATACTCCTGGTTTAAAGTATATGGAAGTCAAAAAAGAGCTGGTTGATATCATTATAAATTATTTTGCTGATCAAAGATCTAGAAAAAATGAATTACTTTCGAACAAAGATGAAGTAAATGAGCTAATGAATTTAGGAAAACTAAAAGCTCAAAACATTGCTCGTGAAACATTATCCCATGTAAAACGCGCAACCGGTTTATTATAAATGTTTAATATTAGACTAGAAAATTTTGAAGGCCCATTAGATTTACTACTCTATTTTATTAAAAGAGATAAAATTGATATTTATGATATTCCAATTACAGATATCACAAATGAATACATTCAGGTTATAGATGAAGCAAAAAAATTAGACGTATCTATAGCAGGAGAATTTTTATTTATGGCTTCTATGTTACTTAGAATTAAAACTCAAATGCTTTTACCAAGAAAAATTGATGAAGAAGGATTAGATATCGATGATCCAAGAATTGATTTAGTTGCTCAATTGATTGAATACAAGAAATATAGAGATATTGCACATCAGCTTAAAAACCTTCATGAAGATAATAAAGATTCATTTTTTAGGTCATCTGCTAAGGTTGTTTACGATCAATCACCTGAAGTATCTGATTTTTTAAAAGAAGTTAGTCTATTTGATATTTCTAAGATTTTTAAGGATGCTATCGACAATGCTCCTGCCCAAGATTCTTTTAAAATTTATAAAGAAATAGTTTCGCTCAAAGAACAAAAAAATTTTATTATTGAAAGTTTTAAGGGAAATAAAGTTGTATCGCTAAAAAAAATAGTTAAAAAACTTGAAACAAAAATAGAAATAATTGTTACATTTCTTGCGCTATTAGAAATGATAAAACAATCAGAAATTTTATGTACTCAAAAGAAAATATTTCAAGATATCGAAATCAAATTAAATATTGCTGAAGCATGACAAAAAATCAACAGATTATTGAATCACTTTTCTTTGTTTCAACTACGCCATTAGAGCAAAAAGATATTAATAAAGTGTTTGGAAAAGACAATCCTCCAAGTCTCGATGATGAAGTAAAGCATCTTAATAATTTGTATGAAAAAAGTTCATTTTATATTAAAGCTATAGGAAGTGGATTTATGATGGTTAGTAAAAAAGAGTTTGAACCTTTTATTTCTAATTTAATACCTTCAAAAAAACTTATGCTATCAAATGCTGCATTAGAAGTATTAGCGATCATTGTATATAAGCAACCAATTTCAAGAATTGATATTGAATCTATTAGAGGCGTAGATTGCAAGGGCGTTATCAAAAATCTTTTGTCTAAAAATCTTATCAAAATTCAAGGTAGAGAAGATACTATCGGTAAGGCATTATTGTATAAAACAACTGACGATTATTTAAAACATTTTGGTTTAAGTAACTTAAAAGATATGCCAACACCAGACGAAGTTTCTGAATTAGTCGAATCTGATACCTTATCATAATATGAAACTATTTAAAGCAATATCGTCTTCAGGCGTATTGTCCAGAAGAAAATCAATGGATGCTGTTAAAGAAGCTATGGTAACTGTGAATGGGAAACTTATCCTCGATCCTTCTTTTGAAATTAAAACTAATGATGATGTGAGATTAGATAATCAAAAAATTAAACTTAATTCAGAATTAACAACTATTTTACTTAACAAGCCAACTGGATACCTATCTACAAAATCTGATGAAAAGAATAGAAAAACAATTTTTGATTTAATTCCGAAAAAGCCTCCACTTAATCATATAGGTAGACTAGATATGGATACTACTGGTGCAATACTATTAACCAATGATGGTAATTTGGCACAATTTTTAATGCACCCAAAAAATAAGATTGAGAAAGAGTATATTGCAATTTCAGATAAATTTATTGATGATAAGACTATAAATAAGGTACGAAAAGGAATTTTTATAGGTTCAGGTCAAAAAGGAAAAGCAAAAATAACTTCTCAAGAAAAACATAAAGGAAAAGTAGAAATACGACTAATTTTAAAACAGGGTAAAAAAAATGAAATTAGAAGAATTTTTAAATTTCTAGATTTTAATCTATTTTCTTTAAAAAGGCTAAGAATCGGAGAAATTAAGTTAGGTAATTTACCTATTGGTAGCTGGAGATTACTTTCAAAAAAAGAGCTTAGATATTTATCAACTTTGCAGTCAAAATAGTATAATCTTAAACATCTTGGTATTTGTCTAAAGAAAAACTAACTTTCTGAGCATTTTTATGGTTATTACTATTGATGGAGCCGCAGGCGTTGGTAAGACAACAACTGCTAAAGAGTTAGCTAAAGAGCTAGGGTATCAATATTTTGATACTGGTGCAATGTATAGAGCAGTAACGTTCTATTTTTTAGCTGAAGGGGTAGATTTGCAAAAATCTAGCAACATAAGTGAATCACTTAAAGCCATGAATCTGCGAATTGATTTTTTATCTGGAAATGAAATGATTTTATTCCTTGATGAAAAAGATATTAGCTTGAAAATTCGTAATCAAAAAGTTACTAGCTATGTAAGTGAAGTAAGCGCTTTGAAAGAAGTTAGAGAAATGATGGTTTCTATTCAAAGGACTACCACTGAAAAAGGTAATTTTATAGTTGAAGGAAGAGATATAGGTTCTGTAGTATTTCCTGATGCAAAATATAAATTTTATCTAACCGCAGATTATGATATTAGAGCAAAAAGAAGGTTGGCTGATTTTGAAAAAATAAATGAAGCCAAAAATATTAACAAAATAAAAGAGGATTTGATTGTAAGAGATAAGTACGATAGTAATCGTAAACTATCTCCATTAAAAAAACCTGATGGTGCTATAATAATTGATACCTCAGAATGTTCAATTAAAGAGCAAGTAAACCAAATTCTTAAACATATAGAGAGATAAAATGAACGATAAATTAGAAACCAAAGAAGTAGAAAATATTCAAGAAACTGTAGCAGATGAGAGTGTTGAAGTAGAAACAGCGACAGAAGAAAAATCTGTTGAAATTGCACCTGAAGTAGATACAAAAGAGGTCAAAGAAATAACCTCAATTAAAAAAATTAAAGATTATTTAAGTAAGGACTTATTTGCTGATATCAAAAGAATATCATTTACCGATGATGCTAATTCTTCAGATGATTCTAAGGATTTATTGTCCGAAGAATATCAAGGAACATTCAATGATATTTCTGAAAATCAGATTATATCAGCAAAAGTGATAGGAATTAGTGACAGCGATGTAATGGTGGATATTGGATTTAAGTCAGAAGGATTAATTAATCGTTCAGAATTTGACAATAAAGATCTTCCAGAAATTGGTTCTAACATTGATATATTTTTAGAAAAGTTTGAAGATACTGATGGTAACATTACTCTTTCAAAATATAAAGCAGATTTTATCAAACGTTGGGATGAATTGAAGCATTTTTGCGATAATGCTGAGCCAGTTAAAGGTAAAGTTATTAAAAGAGTTAAGGGTGGTCTTGTTGTTGATCTTGGAGTTATACAAGCCTTCCTACCAGGTTCTCAGGCTGATGTCCAACCAATTAAAAACTTTGACGATTTAATTAATCAAGAATTTGATTTTCAAATCGTTAAAGTTGACGAAATGAGAAAAAATTTAGTGGTTTCTAGAAAAGCTATACTTGAAGAATCTCTGAATGAAAAAAGACAGGAATTAATGACAACAATTGAGGTGGGAGCTTCATTGCAAGGTGTCGTTAAAAATATTACTGATTTCGGTGCTTTTGTTGATCTTGGAGGAGTTGATGGCTTAATTCATATAACAGATTTTTCATGGGGAAGAATCAATCATCCATCAGAAATAGTATCTATTGGTGACGAAATTACTGTACAAGTTATTGATTTTAACAAAGAGACATCTAGAATTTCTCTTGGGTTAAAACAGCTTGTAGATAATCCATGGGAAACAATTCCTGAAAAATATAAAGTTGGGGATATTGTCAAGGGCAATATCGTAAGTATTATGAATTATGGAATTTTCATTGAAATTGAAAAAGGAATTGAAGGCTTAATTCATATATCTGAAATTTCTTGGACAAAAAATGTTCAAAATTTGCAAGATACTTACAAAGTTGGTGACTCTATTGAATCAAAAGTTTTATTTGTTGATGCAAAAGAACAAAAAATTAGCTTAGGTATCAAGCAGCTTTCTGATGATCCATGGAAAACAATTACCGACCATGTTAAGATTGGAGACAAGAAATCTGGTACTGTTAATAAGGTTACTAAATTTGGAGCTTTTGTTTCATTAACAGATGAATTAGAAGGGTTTGTAAGAACCACAGATTTTCATTGGACAAAAAATCCATCTCATCCGAAAGAATTTGTAAATGAAGGTGAAACTCTTGAATATACAATATTAGATATTCTTGAAAAAGAAAGGAAAGTTCTATTAAGTGTTAAAGACTTAGTTGAAAATCCATGGTCCGATATTGAATCAAAATTTAATTCAGGTGATAAATTATCAAGTTCATTTGAAAGGATGAATGATTCAGGAGTTATTGTTAAGTTACAAGATGATATTGAAGGTTTTATCCCTATGAGCAAAATATCTAAGGAACAGAAAAAAGATGTTATCGGTTCACTTAATGAGGGTGATAGCTTAGATGTGCTTGTAGTTGAGGTGAAAGCTGATGATAAAAATATTACCTTGATGCTTGATGATACAAATGTTGACGATTAATACCAGAAAATTTAAAAGAGTTTCATACTCTTTTTTAATAGCTTTTGTTTTTTGGTTTTTCATTAAAAGTGAAGACACATATTCTGTGAATACTAATATTCCCTTGGTAGCTAGAAATCTTCAAGAGCAAAAAACATATAAAGAAGAAGTCCCTGAGAGAATATTTGTTACTTTGAAAGGCACTGGAAGATCTTTTATCTGGTTAAGACTTTTTAATAGTTTTTATGAAGAAGATTTTAAAGCTGTAATTGATTTAAGTAGTATTACTGACGAATATGATTTTGAACTCGATTCATATTACAAAGAAAATCCAGAAAAAATTGTGCTACCTGAAGCTTTAGATCTTCAATTTGTTGAAGTTTTATCCCCAAGAAATGTTCAAATTAAGCTTCAAAGATATCTAGTTAAAAAAGTACCTATTAAATCACAAATACTTAGTTTTACAGAACCTGGGTATATTGCTTTAGAAGGAATTTTTACTCCTGATTCAATTAGTATTGGTGGACCTGAAGAAGCTGTAAATGTTATTAAATTTGTAAAAACTGAGAAAGATACATTATTAAATTTAATCTCTTCTGTTGAAGATGATTGGTCGATATTAAATCCAAATAAGCTTGTCAATTATGATCCTAAAAAGGTCACTGGTTTTATTAACGTTCAACCAATTAGCGAAACTATTGTAACAGGTATTCCAGTTCAGCTTATCAATAAGCCAAACGATGTAAATGTTTTTGTTAATCCTGCAACAGTTGCATTAACAATTGTTGGAGGCCTCGATCAAATTGCAAATATACTTCCAACTGATATTGATGTTGTAATTGATTTTTCATTATGGAATTCTGATAAACAATTTTATTCACCTAAGATTAATCTACCGGAATATCTAATAGAGTGGAAAGATTTATCTCCAAGCAATTTAGAGATTCTAGTCATTAAAGAAATTAATTGATTATACTTGGAATAGAAACATCTTGCGATGAAACGGGAGTCGCTCTTTGTAGCGACTTTAAAATTCTATCAAGTTTTACTAAAACACAATCTATACATCAACAGTATGGAGGAGTTGTACCTGAAATTGCATCAAGAGAACATGAAAAATATCTTCCTGGCATAACAAAAAAAGTTTTAAAAGATGCAAATATTGAACTAAAAGATATTGACGCTATCGCAGTAACAAATGGACCTGGATTGATGGGCTCATTATTATCCGGAATAAGTTTTGCTAAAGGTATTTCATTCGGATTAGATATCCCAATTATTCCAATAAATCATTTAGAAGCACATTTGAATTCAGTATTTATCGAACATGAAGAGCTCGAGCCTCCATTTATTAACTTATTAGTTTCCGGAGGACATACTCAACTTTGGTTGGTAAAAAATATGTTCGATTATGAACTTCTTGGCGAAACATTAGATGATGCATGCGGAGAGGCTTTTGATAAAGGAGCCAAAAAGTTAAATTTAAATTATCCCGGTGGTCCTGAAATAGAAAAACTATCAATTTCAGGAGATAAGAGCTTAATTAATTTTCCCAGGCCGATGATTAATGATCAGTCATTTAATTTCAGTTTTAGTGGTCTTAAAACTTCATTAATAAATTGCGTTAATAAAAATAAATATAAATATGATGATATTGCTGCCAGCTATCAAGAAGCATTAGTAGATACATTAATTGCCAAGTTTAATAAGGCTATGGATAGTTATTCAATTAAATCTGGTATAATTTGCGGCGGAGTTGCTGCTAATAAACGTTTAAGAGAAAAATTGGATAAGCTAGATAAAAATATTATTTATCCTTCAATGAAGTATTGCACTGACAATGCAGATATGATAGCTTATTTAGCAGAGCATAAAATCAAAAATAATAAAGTTGATTTAAAAAAAGATTTTAGTGCTTATTCCAGAGGAATGGTGTACTAGTCATGCTTCTAAAAAAATCTTATTTGTTTGGCATATCTATTTTTGTAGCTATTGCTTCAGCAATCTACATTAATTTTCTATCTTTAAATATCAATGAAGATAAGATTGAAGAAAAAAAAATTGAAAATGAGATCAAGCTTGAGACGTTTGAAGAGGGTGTAGATGTATCAATTGAAAATGTCATAATATATCCAAATCAATATGATAAAAATTCAATTTATATTGATACTGAAATTTTGAATATTAATGGAGAAGGAAATGTTCAAATAGCATTAACAAATGACAACAATTTAGTTGCATCGAGCGAAGTTTTTTTAAAAAAAAATAAATCAAATATTTCTCAATCATTTCTTATTTCTGACAATATAGACTTCAATAAAGATTTTGAGATTAGTATCTCTGCTATAAATTCTGAAAAAGATATTTCTAACAATAGATATTCCTTTAGAAGTTCTTTAAAAATTCAAAAGCCTAAAGTCGCTATTTTGACTGGAAAATTAAATTTTTATACTCCATTTATTCTAGATAATATTAATGCTGATTTTTCGCATTATTATCCTAATCCGCTAAATGGGGATTTTGATATAACAAATTTCTGGTTTAATAATTATGATATTATTATTCTAGATAACTTTCCAATCAAACCAGTATCAGATAAGTGGCTTAAACTTTTTTTAAAGAAAATTTATAGTGATAAAAGTTCGCTAATTATTAATTCTAATCTTGAAAAAGATTTCGTTTCACTAGAAAATTTTTTGCCAATATTTGGTTTGAAATTAAAAAATGAGAGTGAGCTTCAAGCTTTACAAGGATTTACAAGATTTTCTAAAGACTCTTTTAAATCTTCACTTATTTTGACAGATGATTTTTATAATTTATCAAAAAATAATTTAGAAGATTTTCGGGAAACAGTTGAGTGGATTTTATTGGATAGCGATGTAAAGTATTCTTTTTTTCTTGGGAGTAAAAATAATACAATCGATAAACAGCTTTTATTATACGGATATTCAAATGTTCTTGATAGCGATATACAAAATTTAAGTGCTCAAATATTCAAAGATCGACAAATAATAGAAGATTTCAAGTTGTTATATAATCCAATTTCAGGATACTATTTTAGTGGAGTACAATTTCAAGAATATGGAGAATATCTAATAAATATTATGAATGGAAGCAAATTAATTGATACTATAAATGTTAATTTATATGATTAATTGAGTAAATTAATAAAATGTTAGACATTAAAAAAATTAGAAAAAATAGCGAAGCCGTAAAAAAATCGCTTATTAGAAAAGATAAGAATTTATCGATTGATAATATATTAAGCCTAGATAATGATCTAAAGTCTTTAACTACCAAGCTTAATGATCTTCAGGCTGAACAAAATAGCAAGTCTAAAGAAGTAGGTATTTTGAAATCTAAGGGAGAATCTGCTGAGCTTGTTTTTAAAGATTTAAAAACTTTGTCTGATAAAATAAAAGATTTAGAAAAAGAACAAAGAGAGCTCTCATCTAATTTAAAAAATGCTTTATTGGAGATACCTAATACTCCTCATGAAACTTCCCCTGATGGAATATCTGAAAAAGATAATGTTATAGTTTCTGAACATGGAACCAAAAAAGATTTTAAGTTTGAAATAAAAGATCATATTGAGCTTGGTAGAGAGCTAGACATCCTCGATTTTGAAGTAGCAGCTAAAATTTCTGGTAGTGGATTCCCTTTATATAAAGGTGATGGCGCTTTATTAGAAAGAGCTTTAATCAACTTTATGATAGATTATCATCTAAAAAACTTCAACTACACAGAATTCTTTACTCCATATTTAGTCAAGCCTGAATCTGCAATTACAACAGGTCAACTACCAAAATTTTCTGAAGATATGTATCATATTGAAAAAGATAATTTATTCTTAATTCCAACTGCTGAAGTATCTTTAACAAATATTCATAAGGATGATATTTTAAAAGTTGAAGATTTGCCAAAATATTATCTTGGATATTCAAGCTGCTTTAGAAGAGAAGCGGGTTCTTATGGAAAAGATACAAGAGGCCTTCTAAGAGTGCATCAATTTAATAAGGTTGAATTAGTAAAATTTGTAGAACCTAAAAACTCTTATCAAGAATTAGAGTCTTTGGTTAAGCAAGCAACAAATATTCTTGAATTATTGGAGTTAAATTATCGAACAATTGAATTATGTACAGGCGATTTAAGTTTTGCTGCAGCTAAATGTTTTGATTTAGAAGTGTGGTCGCCAGGAGAGAAAAAATGGCTAGAAGTGTCATCATGTAGCAATTTTGAAGACTTTCAGTCTAGAAGAGGAAATATTAGATATAAAAATAATGATGGTAAGCTTGACTTTGTTCATACATTAAACGGTTCAGGCTTAGCAACTCCAAGAATTTTTGCTGCTTTTATAGAAACTCACCAAAATGAAGATGGTACTATAAGTATTCCAGACTGTCTACAACCTTTCATAGGAAAATCGGAGATAAAATAATTGCGAATAATATGGATTTATTTAAATCTCATTTTATGGACACTTCTTTTTGGGCTTAGCTCATTTATTGTAATTTCAATTTCAGGAAGAAAGAATCTTTTTAAATTTTTTGGAATTATTTGGGGCAAGACTTTATCCTTAATTTTTAATATCAAGCTTATTGTCAAAGGTGAAAATAATTTGTCGAGCGATATAAATTATATATTTTCAGCAAATCACGCTTCATTAATTGATATTCCTTTATTATTAATTGCAACAAACCGATATACAGTATTTATTGCGAAAAATGAATTAAGCAAGATCCCTATTTTTAAATCTATCTTAGATAAAGCTGGATTTATATTTGTTGATCGAAAAAATAGTAATAGTGCGATTGAATCAATGCACAATCTTAGCATTGATATTAAAAAAAATCCAAGATCTATTGCAGTTTTTCCAGAAGGCACACGCACAAAAGATGGAAGTTTGAAAGAATTTAAAAAAGGAGCTAGCGTGTTAAGTTTAAATACAAAAATATCAATTGTACCAGTAGCAATATCTGGTAGCTTTAAGTGGTCTCAAAAAAAATTATTTGATTTTTCTAGTAGTACAATTATTATAGAATTTGGTAAACCTATTAATCCAGAAAATTTTTCTTATGAAAAAAGAGAAGAATTAACAAATTTAACCAAAACTAATATTAAAAAAATGATAAGAGCTTGACATGAAATATATAATTAAAAATAATTTAGAAAATATCCGTGCTTTGAAAAAAGAATCAAAAAAAATAGTTTTTACTAATGGATGTTTTGACTTATTACATGTTGGGCATGTTAGATATTTATCAATGGCAAAGGAGTTAGGAGATTATTTAATTGTTGGTTTGAATTCAGATCAATCCGTTAAGAAGCTTAAAGGTAAAAATAGACCTATCAATATCTTTGAAGATAGAGCAAAATTATTAATGGCACTAACCTCTGTTGATTTAGTTTTAATATTTGAGGAACAAACGCCCAGAAATCTGATAAAAGAAATACTGCCAGATATTCTCGTTAAGGGTGGTGATTATAAAATTGAGGAGATTGTAGGTTCAAATATCGTAATTAGAAATGGTGGAAAAGTGGAGATACTTCAGTTTCATGAAGGTTATAGTAGCTCAAATTACATTGGTAAAATAAAAACACTCACTTGATTATCAGATTTATTACAAATAATTTCACGACTTTATGACAAAAAAATATATAATAATTATTTTAGTAATATGCTCTACAATTTTTGGTCAAAATCTTTCAGAAAAGCCAAAAAAACCATTTATGAATACAGATGATATTTCTTTTTTAGGAACATCAAACCGTATAACATCTATTCTTGACGAAGCAAAACAGTTTTTATCTGATGCTATTATTGCAGATGTAAACTTAGACACCGTTGAAGTAGTATATAATATTAAAAAAGTATTTGACCTAATGTCTGACGTTGAACAGTTAGGCGTTAGGGAAGAATTAGATAAAATTGAATTTGAAAAATTTCAAACAGATTTTGTCAAGATTTATACCACGAGACTTAATACCATAGATAGTTCAACTCAGTTTTTAACAGCAGATTTAATTAGACGAGATATTGAAGCATTTACTTCAGAAAATGAATCTGTTGAGATGGGATTAACAAAGTTTACAATTATTGATGATAGAGAAGGACACATCCCTCTTGTTACAAATTCTCAAGTTGAAAGTTATATCAGATATTTTCAAGGAAAAGGAAGAAAAGGATTTAATATATGGTTGAATAGATATGTTCAGTATAGAGATATTATTTTACCGATTTTAGATGAATATGATTTACCAGAAGAGTTAATAGTTGTTTCAATGATAGAGGCAGGGTTAGACCCTAAAGCTATTTCTAGAGCTAAAGCTGTTGGATTATGGCAATTTATGTATTCAACTGGAAAAGAGTATGGTTTAAACAGAAATTGGTACATAGATGAAAGACAGGATCCGATAAAATCTACTCATGCTGCTGCTAAATATTTTAAAGATCTTTATAAAGAATTCGATGATTGGTATTTAGTTTTAGCTGCATACAATGGAGGATGGGGAAGGTTAAATCGTGCATTAAATTTGCATGAAACATCTGATTATTGGCAGCTGTATTCTTTACCTAAAGAAACAAAAAATTATATACCATATTTTTTATCTGCAGCAATAATTGTACAAAATCCTGAAAAATATGGTTTTAAAATTCCAAGGTCAAATCCTCTTAAGTATGATGTTGTAAAAATTGAAAAAAGTGCAGATTTGACCGTTATTGCTAAAGCTGCTGAAACAAAGCTAAGTACTATAAAAAGATTGAATCCGGAGCTTAGACAGCCTGCAACGCCAAATAATGGTCCATATTCACTGAACATACCTTATGGAAAAAAAGATATTTTTGAAAAGAAATTTAATGAAATTCCAGAGGATAGAAAGTTTGCTTTTCAAAAAGTAGAGCACAGAGTTCAAAAAGGTGAAAATTTAATATCTATTGCATCAAAGTATAGAGTGTTGGTTGCTGATTTACAGACGATAAATAATATTTCTAATATTAATAAATTATCTGTAGGACAAAGATTAAAAATTCCTGTAAAAGGTGGACTATATTCAAATTATCCAGAAAAAATTATTTATTCTGTGAAAAGTGGCGATACTCTAGGACATATTGCTGAAGAATTTAATACAAGGGCCAGCGAAATTAGAAAATGGAACAACATGGGCTCTAAATCCCTAATCTATCCTGGTCAAAAGCTATCTTTATTTGTAAAAGGGCAACCAGTTAAGGATACTCCAAAGAAAAATGTTTATATTGTTAAGACTGGTGATAATTTAGGAAAGATTGCTAATAAAAATAATACTACTGTTGCAAAAATTAAAAGTTGGAATAGTATGAAATCTTCCACAATTTACCCTGGTCAAAAACTAACAATTTATTTTGAATGATTAAACAGGATATAGTAGATAATGTAGCAAATGCCACCGGCCTGACAAAGGTAGAGGTTGAAGCTGTACTTAATGAATCTTTTAGTGAAATAATTAAAGCATTAAGTAGTAATGATAAAATAGAGTTAAGAGGATTCGGTACATTCAGTGTTAAGCATAGATTGCCAAAAAAGGCAAGAAATCCTAAGACTGGAGATCCAATTTTCTTACCAGAAAGATATGTGCCAGTTTTTAAACCATCCAAGCTGATGAAAAAAACTGTAAACGAAAAATTAATTGAATACTAAGGAGCAATAAATGCCTTGCGGTAAAAAAAGAAAAAAAAGAAAAATGAATACTCATAAGCGTAAAAAACGTTTAAGAGCAGATAGACATAAGAAAAAAAATAAATAATTAACATGCAAGTCAAGAGTTTTGCTATATGGGCTAATGCAGAAAAAGAAAAAGTTCCTGCGTTAGTCCAAAACGCTTTGCAATGGGCTAGTGAAAATAACTTAAATGTTCATTTAGCCGATCGCCTGAAAAGTATTAGCATCAATGGTGATGTGTCATACTTTTCAACCCAAAACCCACCAGATGTAGATTTCCTGCTTTGTTTAGGTGGAGATGGTACACTTATATCTGGTGTCAGAATTTTTTCCAATCCTTCAGTTCCTGTTCTTGGAGTTCATATAGGAGGTTTAGGATTTTTAGCTCAAATTACCCCAAAAGAGTTAATCGATAAGTTAGAGGCAGTCAAAAATAATGAATTTAAAATTCAAGATAGATTAGTTCTATCTGCCAAAATTTCAAGCAATGACGATTCTTTTTATGCAGTTAACGATTTTGTTGTTCAAAATGAAACGTCATTTAGGGTAACATCTTTATCTTTATATATCGACAATCAGCATGTAAGTGATTATAAGTCTGATGGAATTATAATAAGTACTCCAACTGGATCCACTGCATACTCTTTATCTTCTGGCGGGCCAATTGTCCAACCTGATGTTTTTTCAATTATAGTAACTCCTATTTCACCGCATTCTCTTACTTCCAGACCTCTTGTCTTGCCACCTGATGTCGAAGTTGAATTTAGATTTAATGCTGAATCAGAAAAAAACCTTAACTTGATTATTGATGGGCAGAATATCATAAAATTTACTAATCAATCAACTGTTAAATTGTCTCAAGCTAAACATCATTATAAATTTATTACTTTTAAAGATTATAATTATTATGACACTCTAAAGAATAAAATGATTTGGGGAAAAAGAGGTTCTTAAAAAAAAGGAAATTAAAAATGTCAAAAAAAATATCAACAGAACAAATAAAACAACTAAGAGTTAATCTTGCAGAAGATAAGCATACAAAAGTTGTAAGAAATGCAATGATTAAAACTAATTCTAGTGAACTATCCATGGATTGGGATAAATATAGAAAGATAGATCATTCATTCTCTCATGTTGTATCAGGAGAAATGCCGGCTACTAATCAAAAATCTAGTGGTAGGTGTTGGGGTTTTGCTGGATTAAATCTTTTTAGAATTTATTTAGGAAGAAAACATAATTTGAAAGACTTTCAATTTTCTCAAAGTTATTTCATGTTTTGGGATAAGCTAGAAAAAGCAAATTATTTTTTAGAATCGATTCTTTCTACAGTGGAAGAAAAATCTAATAGTAGAATTATTATGCATTTGCTTCAAACACCAACTGAAGATGGTGGTCAATGGGATATGTGGGCTAATTTAATAAAGAAATATGGTGTAATACCTCAATCTGAAATGTCTGAATCATTTTCCTCAAGCCAATCTTCTGAAATGAATAAAATGCTATCAAGAAAATTAAGAGAAAATGCACATGATTTACGTAAAAAATTTACTGAAGGTTGTTCAGGTGATGATTTAAATAAGCTCAAAAATCAAATGATTGAAGAAATTTTTAAAATGTTAACAATGCATCTTGGAACTCCTCCAGAAGTCTTTGATTGGCAGGTCAGAGATAAGGATAAAAAGTTTATCAGATTTGAAAATTTAACTCCTCAATCTTTTTACAAAGAACATGTTGGATTAAATCTTGATGATTATGTTTGTTTAATTAATTGTCCTATGAGCGATAAAGAGTATAACAAGATTTATACAGTTGAGCACTTGGGTAATGTGGTGGAAGGTAATGCAATTAGATATCTTAATGTTGAGAACAATATAATGAAGGATGCTTGCATTAAATCAATCAAGGATGATAATCCAGTATGGTTTGGTTGCGATGTTGGAAAGCATTTCCACAGAGATTTAGGAGTTATGGATACTGAATTATTTGACTATGAAATGTTCTATGATACAGGTTTTAAAATGAATAAATCTGAAAGACTAGAGTATGGTCAAAGTCAAATGACTCATGCTATGCTATTTACAGGTGTTGACTTAGATGAAAATCAAAATGCTGTTAAATGGAGAGTAGAAAATAGTTGGGGCGTAAAAGGCGGTAATAAAGGATATCATATTATGACTGATAATTGGTTTGATGAGTATAATTATGAAATTGTCGTTCACAAAGACTATATATCCGATGAATTAAATGAAATTTTTAAATCTGAAGAAGCAATTCCATTAAAGCCATGGGATCCTATGGGAGCTTTAGCAAAGTAGGTGGACACATTAAGTCATGCGCTATGGGGAAATGGACTTTTTGGTTTTAGAGGACATTGGAAATTAGCCATTTTTTTTGGTGCAATGCCTGATCTCGTTTCGTTTGGAATTCTATTTATTGTAAAATTTTTTAGCGGTTCTTTAAAGTATGGAGGGTTACCAACTTTAGAAAGTTTAAAACAGCTTGAACCATTCCCAGATTGGCTTTTTTTCATGGATAATTTATCTCATAGTTTTATAACTGCTTTTATTGTAATTGCTGTAGTTGCAAAATTTAAAGAAAATCTAGTTTGGCCTATGTTAGCATGGCCTTTCCATATTTTTTTAGACTTCCCATTTCATACAAAAGAATTTTTTCCTGTGAAAATTTTTTGGCCGTTATCAGATATGCATTTCGATGGAATATCATGGTCTTCTCCGGAAGTAATAATACCAAATTGCGCAGGAATAATTTTACTATATATTTATAGATATAAAAATTTATCTAAGTCTTAAAATTGAGGAAAATAAATTTTTGATTATATATCCTGCCATTTTTGGATTCTCTTTTAATCTCCTGACAGAATAATCATACCAATTGTCTCCATAAGGAAGATATACTCGAACAGTATTACCATCATCCATTAATTTTTTAAGTTTTTTACGGATTGGTACTCCATGTAATACCTGGAATTCAAACTTATTTTTTGCAATATCATTTTTCTTTAACCATAAACATAATGTATCTATTAAATATTCATCATGGGTCGCAATTCCAACATAAGACCCTTTCTTAATAGCCTCTTTAACAAGTCTAATATAGTTATCCCTTATTTCTTGATAGTCATTTAGAACTAGTTTTGGGTCTTCTACATAAATGCCTTTACATATTCGAACATTAAAGCTTTCACTGCTAAGGTCCTTAATATCACTCAAAGATCTATGTAAGTAGGCTTGAATTACAATGCCAATTTTTTGATATTCTAAAAACATATCTTTGTAAAGTTGAATTGTCTCAGATGTGTATGGAACATTTTCCATATCTAATCTGAGAAAATTATTATTTTTTTTAGCTGCTCTTACTAGATCGTAAAGATTTTTTTTCACTACATCATATCCCAAATCTTGACCAATATGAGTTAATTTCATTGAAATGTTTGCTGATAATTCTCTTTTTGAAATTTCATCATAAATTGATACATATCTATCTGTGATTTCTTTTGCTTCAGATTCAGTTTGAACATGCTCACCTAAAATATCAATAGCTACTTTAAATCCTTGAGCATTTAATTTTTTTACATTATCAAGCATTTCGTTGTCAGTAATACCTGCTATGTAAGGAGATGCAACAATTTTGACAAAAAATTTTGGCAAAAAAGGAATGATTTGAATTATTAAATTATTTATTAACTTCATGCGTAATAAATTTAATAAATAAAAAAAAGAATGAAAGTAGTATTAATAATAGGCGGAGCAGTTTCAGGTTCAACAGCTGTAAAAAAACTTACAGATGAAGGTATTCGTTGTGTCGTCGTAGATCAAAATAGAATGCCTTACGGAAAAATAGAAGATGGACTTCCTAGATGGCATGAAAAGCAAAGAATTAATGAATATTTTAAGATTGATGATATTCTATCTCACGACTTAGTAGAATTTGTCCCACTTACAAGGATAGGTCAAGATGTTTCATTTGAAGAGATTTATAACATGGGATGGAGTTGTATTTATTTTGCCAATGGAGCTTGGAAAGATAGATCTTTTCCAATATCGGATATCGAAAAATTTGATAATTTTTATTACCAAAATCCTTTTGTGTATTGGTTTAATCATTACCACGAATCATCTTATAACGGTCCTGAAATAGCAATTCAAGATAATGCGATAGTTATTGGAGGGGGGCTTGCTTCTATAGATGTATGCAAGATAACCCAATTAGAATTAGTTAGACAGAGAGTTGAATCCAAAATTGATAATTTTGATATTATAGAAATGGAGCACAAAGGTATCCCAAAATATTTAGAACAATATGGTCTTAACTATCAAGACTTGAATATTAAAGGTACAACCTTAGTATATCGTAGAAATATAGAAAATATGCCACTTACTACTATTCCTGAAGATGCTCCTGAAGCGATGATTGAAAAGAGAAAAATGGCTAGAAGAAAAATTCTCAGTAATACGCAAGATAAGTTTTTGTTTAATGTTGCCGAATGTACTCAGCCTGTAGGTTTATCTTTTGATGGAGAAAAATTAAATGGTATAGAGGTAATTGAGAACGAAATAATAGATGGAAAGCTAAAGCCCAAAGAAAATTCAAATAAAATTCTACATGGCAACACTTTTATTAGTTCAATTGGAAGTTTGCCTGAACCAATTGAAGGAATACCAATGGACGGTTCAACTTACAATATTGTTGATCAAGATTCTGGGAAGTTTGAAGACTTAGATAAGGTCCATGGAATGGGTAATGCTATTACTGGAAAGGGTAACATAAAAGCTTCAAGAGTAAGCGCTAAAACAGTTGGTGATTTAACAATAGAATTAATTCATGATATTGATGAGGATGTAGTTAAAAAAATTGAAGCAAGAGTTCAAGAATGGCAATCAAAATCATCTTACAATGGAAATTATTTTGAGTGGAAAGCAAAAAAATAATATTTTTGCAATAATTTTATAGAACTCAACAATCTTTTTTAGTACCTTCACTTGTCAAATTAAGACATTTGTAAATTCATAAGAGTTGATGCAAAAAATTAAGATTAAAAAGGGGCATGATATCAATATTTCTGGGTTAGCATCTAGAGATTTTTCTTCTGCGTCCAATCCAAAATTTGTATCAATTTCCCCTCTAGATTTCAATTATATTAAACCTAAAATGCTCGTTAAAGAAAACGATTCAGTTTCAATGGGCGATGCACTTTTTTTTGATAAAAATAATCCTGAAGTAAAGTGGCCTTCTATAGCTTCTGGTACTATCTCTAAAATAGTTTATGGCGAAAGAAGAGCTGTACAAGAAATCATTATTGAAGTAGATAGTGAGAGCGAAAAAAATAATGATTCATTTGGAGAGCTTAATCTTTCATCTAGAACCGATATTAAAAAATTTATATCTAAATGTAATATGTGGCCTTTTATAACTCAAAGACCTTTTAATAAAGTTGTAAATCCAGATGATGAACCTAAATGTATTGTTGTTTCTTTAGCAGATTCATCTCCATTAGCTTGCGACCTTTCTTTTTCATTAAATGACAAAAAAGATGATATAGTTTCAGCTCTATCAGTATTGAAAAAATTAACGGATGGACCTTTATATGTTGCAGTTAGGGGAAGTAATTTTGCATTTTTATCAGATTATGATTTTGTGAACCTTGTACAGGTGGAAGGTCCTCATCCATCAGGGAATGTTGGTGTGATATTAAACAAAGTTAATCCCATAAATCAAAATGAGGTTATATGGACAGTTCAAGGTGCACATCTACCAATTCTTGGAAAGTTGTTTTCAAAAGGAGAATATGATTTCTCATTAAATATTAATGTGGCTGGTCCAGCAGTTAATCCATCATACTATAAATCAAGAATGGGTATTCAATTTAATTGTTTTAAATCCTCACTAAAGCAGGATGAGGTAAGAATAATATCTGGAAATGTTTTAACCGGAAAGAAAATAGAAATTGATAGATTCTTAGGATTCTATCATTCAACTTTTTCTGTTATTGAAGAGTCATATGAAAGACCATTTATTGGTTGGCTGCATCCTGGAGGCAAAACAAGATACAGTGTTTTCAATGCATATTTTGGATCAAATAAAAATTCATATGATTTTACTACTTTGCAAAATGGAAGCAATAGAGCCTTTGTACCAGTTGATGCTTGGGAAAAAGTTTTTCCAATGGATATTTATATCAATTCACTTGCAAGAAGTATTGAGGCAAACGATGTTGATGAAATGGAGCAATTAGGAATTTATGAATGCGATGAAGAGGATGTAGCACTTTGTTCATTTGTATGCCCAAGTAAGTCAAACGTTGGCTCCATAATAAGAAAAGGATTAGATACAATATACTTTGATAAATAATTATGAACTTTTTGAGAAAAATATTTGCTGAATCAGGAAAATTAGTTGAAAAAGGAAAACCTTTATCATGGGCTTATCCAGTATGGGAAGCAGCTGATACAATTTTCTTTTCAACTAACAAGCAAACAAGTAGTGGTCCTCATATTAGAGATAATATGGATATTAAAAGAACCATGTTCTTTGTTGTACTTGCTTTAATTCCTTGTTACATATTCGGAGCATACAATATTGGATACCTAAATTCTTTAGCTCTAGATATTGAAAGAAGTCTTTTAGCAAATACTATATTTGGTTTGACTTATGTGCTTCCAATTTTAATCGTTACTTTTGTTGCCGGTGCTATATGTGAATTAACATTCGCTATTATTAGAAAACATGAAGTGAATGAAGGATTTCTAGTATCATGCGCATTAATCCCATTAACTATGCCACCAGATGTTCCATTGTGGCAGGTTTTTATGGGAACTAGTTTTGGTATAATTATAGGAAAGGAAATTTTTGGTGGAGTAGGTACAAATGTATTTAATCCAGCATTAACTGCTAGAGCCTTTATGTATTTCGCTTTTCCTACTAAGATTTCAGGAGATAAGGTTTGGGCAGTGGGTCCTGATGGCTATAGTGGTGCAACAGCATTAGCTATTCCAGCAAACCCTGTTGAGTATGATACAGCTTCAAATTTATTTGCAGCATCAACGCAATTTGATTTTTCGTTACTGAATATGTTCTGGGGTTTAATTCCTGGATCGATTGGTGAGACAAATAAAGTATTAATTATAGGTGGAGCTTTATTCCTTATTTATTGTGGAATTGCCTCATGGAGAATAATTATGAGCTCGGTGATTGGTTTGGTTTTAACTGCATTCTTATTCAATCTTTTAGCAGGATTTTCTTCCAATGCAATGTTAACTATTACTCCTCTCCAACATTTATTAATTGGAAGTTTTCTATTTGGAACGGTATTTATGGCTACAGAGCCTGTCACATCATCGCATACTAATACTGGAAGATGGATTTATGGATTTTTAATTGGAGTGCTAACTGTTATTATTCGTTCAATTAATCCCGCTTATCCAGAGGGAGTAATGTTAGCCATTTTAATTATGAATATGTTTGCACCACTAATAGATTATTATGTTATTCAATCAAATATTAAAATGAGGCTTGCAAGAAATGCATAGTAATAATTATACACTTGGATTTGTATTCATAGTTACACTTGTATTGGGTGTCATGTTATCTTTCACCAAAGATAGCGTTAAAGACCTGCAAGATCAAAACCTCAAAGCAGATGTCCAAAAAACCATTCTAAGATCTTTAAATTTTGAAGAAAATTTACTTTTGAGCAATGAAAGTATTGAGCAAACTTTTAAAAACTATATTGATGCTAAATGCGTTAACGTTGAAGGTGATATTGTAGAATGCAATATTGAAGAAGTAGATATTGAAAAAAATGAAGAAACTTTGCCAATATACATTAGAAAGAACGATGAAAAAATTGAAGGAATAGCATTGCCTATAGCTGGTAAAGGCTTATGGTCAACAATTTTTGGATACATCGCATTAAATCCAGATACCGATTCAGTATTAGGAATTCAGTTTTATAAGCATGGAGAAACACCTGGTCTTGGAGGAGAAGTAGAAAAAAAATGGTTTACTGATAACTTTGTAAATCACCCGCTTGAAGAGCCAAATGGTGAAGTCACATATGTGCCAAAAAAGATTAGAGATGAGAATGGAAAAATTATAAGTATTACCGTCATCAAAGGTGGAGTTGATTATTCCAAATCTAATAAATCAGCAATTCATCAAGTTGATGGAATATCTGGAGCTACTGTTACAGCTGATGGTGTTTCTGATTTTCTTCTGGAAGATTTATTAAGATATGAAAAAACATTAGATAAGATAAGAGATTATGGAACTATTTAATTCAGAATCAAAAAAAATAATTAGCGATCCAATCAACGTTAATAATCCAATATCTTTACAGGTATTAGGAATTTGCTCTGCGCTAGCAGTAACAATTAGACTTGATCAAGCTATAATTATGACATTGGCTGTTATTTTTGTTTTATGTTCATCTAATGTCATTCTATCTTTAATCAGAGATTATATTCCTGCTAGAGTAAGAATAGTAATTATGTTATCTGTCATTGCTTCGCTTGTATCAGTTGTTGATGAGTTGCTAAAAGCATATCTCTATGATATGAGTAAGCAATTATCTGTATTTGTAGGTTTAATTATTACAAATTGTATTATAATGGGTAGAGCAGAAGCTTTTGCATTGAAAAATGGTCCCTCAAAAGCATTTTTAGACGGTCTGGGTAATGGTTTTGGTTACGGTTTAATAATAATTATTGTTTCATTTTTTAGAGAATTATTTGGTGCTGGTACAATAACTCTTCCAGATGGAGGAGCAGGCTATGTTCTTTGGAGTATTCCAGAATCATGGTATGCAGCTGGATATGAAAATATAGGTTTATTAGTTTTATCTCCTGGAGCTTTTATAATTTTAGGGTTAGTCATTTGGGCTCAAAGAGAAATGGCTGGAATCGAGGAGGAAGCATAGTGTCTGGATTAGAACATTATTTAAGTATTTTTACCAAAGCTGTCTTTATTGAAAACATCGTATTGGCCTATTTTTTAGGTTTATGTTCATTTCTTGCTATTTCAAAAAATATCAATGCTTCAGTAGGTATTGGAATGGCCGTAGTGGTTGTATTGACAATTACAGCGCCAATCAATTGGGTTTTATGGGAATTTCTTCTTGATAAAGGTGCCTTGGTATGGATTAGTGAAGATTTTAAGGATACAGATTTAGGGTTTTTAAAACTAATTGTATTTATTTCTGTTATTGCAGCAATGGTTCAATTAGTTGAAATGTTTATGGAGAGATTTTCACAATCATTGTATAACAGTCTAGGAATTTTTCTTCCATTAATAGCTGTAAATTGTTCAATTTTAGGTGGATCATTATTTATGGTAGAGCGAGAGTATACAATACCTGAAACGATAGTTTATGGTTTTGGTTCAGGTGTAGGATTTTTTCTAGCAATTGTTGCTCTTGCATCAATTAGATATAGAATTAGATATTCTAATATCCCACCTAGGCTTCAAGGGGTTGGAATGGCTATGTTGTTAACTGGTTTATTATCAATGGCCTTCATGGCTTTTTCAGGGATTGATTTATAATGAGCGATATTTTATTAGGTGTAATTGTTTTTTCGTCAGTCATTCTATTCTTGGTGATTATACTAAATGTATTAGGAGATATTTTACTTCCTCAAGGAGAAGTTACTTTACTAATCAATAATGATTCTGACAAATCAATTAAGGTTGATACTGGGGGAACAGTTCTAAATGCATTAGCCTCTCAGAACGTTTATTTGCCATCAGCATGTGGCGGACAAGGGACATGCGCTCAATGTAAATGTCAAGTTATAGAAGGTGGCGGCGATATCCTCCCTACTGAAGAAGCTTATATTTCAAGATCAGACCAAAAAGACAATTGGAGACTAGGTTGCCAAGTTAAAATTAGAAATGATATGAAAATTCAAGTGCCAGATGAAATTTTTAGCATCAGAAAATGGGATGCTGTAGTAAAGTCAAACGAAAATGTAGCAACATTTATTAAAGAATTGATTCTTGAGTTACCTGCTGATGACCCAATACATTTTGAGTCTGGTGGTTATATACAAATTGATGTTCCTTCTTATAAGGACCTACAATATAAAAATTTCGAAATACAAGATTTATATACATCAGATTGGGACAAGTTTGACGTTTGGCAGTACACGGCCGAAAATAATGAACCTGTTTTTAGAGCCTATTCAATGGCTAATCACCCAGCTGAAGGAAATATTATCATGCTAAATATTAGAATTGCAAGTCCACCACCTGATAATCCATCAGTTCCTCCTGGGATTGCTTCATCGTATGTTTTTAATCTTAAAGAGGGAGATAAAGTAACTGTTTCTGGGCCTTATGGTGAGTTTTACATAAAAGATACTGATCGTGAAATGGTTTACATTGGTGGAGGAGCGGGTATGGCTCCATTAAGATCGCACATTTTTCATTTACTAAAGACAGAAAAATCAAAAAGAAAAATATCATTCTGGTACGGTGCACGTTCAGAAAAAGAAATGTTTTACGATGAAGAATTTAGGGCTTTAGCTGAAGAATTTGATAACTTTACATATCATGTTGCTCTTTCAGACCCACTTCCAGAAGATAATTGGGAAGGTCCAACTGGATTTATTCATCAAGTAGCGCACGATATGCACTTAGAAAATCATGAAGATCCAACTGAATGTGAATATTATTTATGTGGCCCTCCAATGATGATTAGTGCGGTTCAAAAAATGCTATGGGACCTAGGCGTAGAAGAAGATATGATCGCTTATGATGATTTTGGCTAGAATATTAGTCTTTTTATCTCTCTTTCTAATAGTTAGTTGTGATTCATCCTCAAAAAATAATATAGATGATATTGTATCTATTTCAGGAAGAACCATGGGAACAACTTACAATATAAAATTCCTTCCTATGAGCAATAGCTCAAAAGAAATTGAAGACATTCATTTGAAAGTTGAAGAAATTCTAAAAGATATTAATCTTCAAATGTCTACTTATATAGTTGAAAGTGAAATTTCAACTTTTAATAGCTTAGAAAAAACCGAATGGTTTACAATTTCTAAAGATTTTGAAACAGTGCTTAGAAAGTCTTTTAAATACTATGAGCTATCGGATGGATTATACGATATTACTGTAATGCCACTTGTTAATTTATGGGGATTTGGTCCAGCCATTTTTGATTCTAAACCATCAAAAACAGAAATTGATAGTGTTATGACATTTATTGGACAAGATTTAATAGAAATCGATGACTTAAAAATAAGAAAAAAAGACTCAAGAGTTCAGATAGACTTGAGTTCAATTGCAAAAGGGTTTGCAGTTGATAAGTTGTTTAATTCTCTTAAAAATTATGATGAGTTATTTATTGAAATTGGAGGAGAAATTAGAACTAGATCAAAAAATAAAGATTGGAAAATTGGGATTAATACCCCTACTATTAATAATATTGATAATAATATTGAGTTAATTATTTCTCTTAATAACTTATCAATTGCCACTTCTGGTAATTATAGAAACTATTATTTTGATAACGATAGTTTTTTTCATCACGAATTAAATCCAAATACTGGATACCCTGTATTGTCGAATATCGGTTCAGTTTCAGTGATTTCAAGCGAGTCTTGTATGGATGCTGATGCTTTGTCAACTATGTTATATATAATGGACCCAAATTTAGGAAATGATATTGTTAAAGATATAGATCAAGCAGAGTTATTAATTATTAAAGTAGATAGTGACGGAAGTTTTACAAAAGAATTTTCTAAGAACTTTCCTAAAAATTAGATATTACTTTCACATTTTTCTGGCTCACCGCCACATATTTCACAGCCGTCAGGTGAATCTCCACAAGCTTTTTTTAAAGGTTTATTTTTTAAAATTAATCCTACATTCATCGCTATCATTGATAAAGCTATAATAATCAAAACTAGTAGTAAGGTGTCCATTCACAAATATAAAGGAAACTATACGATTTTAATAATTATTTCAGTGGTTTGTATTTAAATTATCGCCTATGGAATTATTAAATCATCCTGTCGGAATTATTTCAATAATATTATTTATTATAGCATACGCTTTTGTAATGACAGAAGAAGTAACTCATTTGAGAAAATCTAAACCTGTTCTTTTTGTCGCAGGACTAATTTGGGCAATGATAGCGTGGGTTGGTGTTCAAACCGGGGATTCATATGCAGTCAAAAAAGAAATTATGCATGCGTTTGATGAGTTTAATCAACTGATGTTGTTTCTGCTAGTTGCAATGACTTATATCAATTCCATGTCTGAAAGAAATGTATTTGAAAAATTACGTTCAATTTTACTCAATCAAGATTTCTCATATAAAAAATTATTTTGGATTACAGGATTTATATCTTTCTTTTTATCTCCAATTGCTGACAATCTTACAACAGCGCTTACTATGTGTGCTGTAGTCCTAGCTGTTGGTAAAGGTAATAAAAATTTTACAAGTATTAGCTGTGTTAACATCGTGGTTGCTGCTAATGCAGGAGGTGCATTTAGTCCATTTGGTGATATAACTACACTAATGGTATGGCAAGCTGGGTATGTTGAATTCACTCAATTTTTTCAACTGTTTTTACCTTCTTTGGTGAATTTTATTATACCTTCTTTTATAATGAGTTTTTTTATTACAGGTTCTGCAGATGACGTTGAAAATCCTCCAGTAATCTTAAAACGTGGAGCTATTACTATTAGTATTTTATTTTTAGTTACTATCATGATGGCGATTTCTTTCAAGAATTTTTTAAATCTTCCACCTGTCTTTGGAATGATGTTTGGTTTAAGTTTCTTACAGCTTTTCGGATATTATCTGAAAAGATCATATTCTTCTGGAAATAGAGTTAACAGAGATGGATCAGATCAGCCTTTTGGAGTTTTTAAGCAGATTGCGCAGGCTGAATGGGACACACTTTTGTTCTTTTATGGAGTAATAATGTGCGTAGCAGGACTTTCAAAAATTGGTTATCTAGCTTTATTAAATACTACATTATATGATGGTCTTGGTTTTACTGTAGCTAATTCTTTGATGGGAATTATATCTGCATTAATTGATAATATTCCTGTTATGTTTTCAGTAATTCAGATGCATGATACAACAACAATGGATCTAAACCAATGGCTTTTAATTACGTTGACAGCTGGTGTTGGCGGTAGCCTTCTTTCTATTGGTTCTGCTCCAGGTGTTGCTTTAATGGGTCAGGCCAAAGGCATTTATACATTTTCAAGCCATCTCAAGTGGACAGGTGTTATTTTTATTGGCTATGTCATGAGTATTCTTACTCATTTATGGCTTTCAGGAATTTTATAATGAGAATTACAAAGGTTACTACCAGAAATGGAGATAGTGGAAAAACTAACTTAGCTAAAGGCGAAAAAGTTCTCAAATCAGATGATATAATTCATGCACTAGGTGAGATTGATGAACTCAGTAGTGTTATTGGTGTTTGTTTAGCAGTTTCAGATGATTCAAGCATTTCAAGCTATTTAATGAAAATTCAAAACAATCTTTTTGATATTGGTGGACATATTTCGATGAATCTTAATGACAATTCTATTGTAAATAGTGAAATGATTAGCGAATTAGAAAATCAAATTAATTTTTTAAATGAAGATTTAGATCCTTTAAAAGAATTCATTCTTCCAAGCGGCAATCAATTTTCAGCAAATTTACATGTTGCAAGAGCTGTAGCAAGAAGAGCAGAAAGATCAACTGTTCAACTGTATATTGATTCTCTTGTAAATAATCCGGTAATAATGTATTTAAATAGATTGTCTGATTATTTTTTTGTGCTTTCAAGATATTATAATAAACAAAATAATATTCCTGAAACTACATGGAAGAGGTAGTTATGAATTTTGCTGAAATCCAATCCATAATTGATAAACATGATAAAATTTTTATATCATCACATATAAACCCTGATGGAGACAGTTTGGGATCAGCGTATGCTATGTATGAATATTTATGTGGTCTTGGAAAAGACTGTATGATTGTTAATCATTCTCCATTTCCTGAAGTATATAATTTTTTGAATAAGAAAAATATTTTTAAAGAACTTGATGGAGATGCTGTTGCATTTATTAAGAGTGCCGATTTAGGTTTAATTTTGGATATAGGAGATTTTTATAGGCTTGGAGATATAGCATATTTGATTGAAGAAAATGATATTGAAACTTTAAGTATCGACCATCATATTAAGTCAGATAATGATTTATTTACGTATGATTATATCGATACAGATGCATGCTCTGTTGGCGAAATTCTTTATTCATTTCTATTTGAAGTAGACAAGTCAAAAATTTCTGAAAAGATTATGTTAGGAATTTATGTTGCAGTGTTGACTGATACTGGATCTTTCAGGCACAGTAATACAACAGATATTAGCCATGAAATAGCAGTTCACGCAATTAAGCAAGGATTAGATATTTCCAAAATATATCAAAATATATACGAAAACTCGTCTAAAAGTAGAATGAAGCTTCTTGGTAATGTTATTCAAAAATTAAATTATGATTGTGGTGGAGATTTGGTTTGGTTTGCTCTCAATCATGATATGATTAAGGAAGTAAATGGAAGTAATCAAGATTTTGATGGATTTACTGATTTTTTTCGAGGAATAAAAGGAGTAGAAGTATCTTTAATGCTTTATGATTTACAAGGAAAAGTAAGGCTTAGCTTTAGATCAAAAGGTAAATACAGAGTTAATGAAATCGCCAAAAAAATGGGCGGAGGTGGTCATCCCTTTGCAGCAGCAGCATTAGTTGAAGGAGAATTTTCAGAAGTAAAATCAACTGTTTTAAATTTAATGTCAACATACATAAATAAGTTTAATGAAGATAATAATAGCTAAAGACGCAGGATATTGTTTTGGAGTAAGAGATGCTGTTAACAGCGCTTATGAAATGAGTAAAAAGTATGGTGAAGTCTACATGCTTGGTGATATCGTTCATAATGAAAGCGTTGTAGACGATTTGGCTAAAGAGGGAGTTAAAGTAGTTGAAAAGCTTGATCAGATTCCGAGCGATAAACCTGTACTTTTTAGAGCTCACGGAACTGCAAAAAATGTTTGGCAGAAAGCAGAAAAACAAAAAATGAATATTATTGATGCTACATGCCCACTTGTTCATGAAATTCATCATGAAGTAAAAGCGCTCCACAATGAGGGTAGAAAAATAATAATTATTGGCGATCATGGACACGATGAAGTAGTAGGTATTGCTAGTCAAATTCCTGATCCAATAGTTATAGCTTCTGTCGAAGAAGCAAAAGCTTTAAGGAAAACAAAAAAAGCCGGCATAGTTAGTCAGTCAACTCAAACCATAGAAAATGTCCAAGATATTATAAATATTCTAATGACAAAAGTATTTGATTTAAGATTTGTTAATACAATTTGTTTCCCAACAAAAAGAAATCAAGAGCAAATCAAAGAGCTGTCTGAAGTTACAGACTTGATGATTATTATTGGTTCATTTACAAGTGCAAACTCAAAAAGATTAACGGAACTAAGCAAAGAAAGAAATAAAAATACATATCAAGTTACTTGTGCAGCAGAAATTGATTCCACCTGGCTATCAAGTGATGTAAATTCTGTTGGAATATCTGCAGGAGCTTCAACTCCAGATTGGATAATCGAATCAGTAATTAAAAAAGTCAAAGAAATAACTAATACAGAAGAAAAGGAAATTATTCATGAGTAAAGTATCATTTAAAGTAAAAGTTGGTTTAGCAGAAATGTTAAAAGGTGGAGTTATTATGGACGTAACAAATGTTGAGCAAGCCAAAATAGCTGAAGATGCTGGAGCAGTGTCAGTTATGGCCCTTGAGAGAATACCTTCTGACATTAGAAAAGATGGTGGTGTTGCAAGAATGAGCAACCCTCACATGATTAAAGAAATACAAGAAAATGTATCGATACCTGTTATGGCTAAATGTAGAATAGGGCATTTTGCAGAGGCACAAATCTTGGAAGCGTTGGAAGTAGATTTTATTGATGAAAGTGAAGTATTGACGATGGCTGATGAATATGCGCATGTAGATAAGCATCCTTTTAAGGCACCATTTGTTTGTGGTGCAAGAAATTTAGGAGAAGCATTAAGAAGAATTCATGAAGGCGCAGCATTAATTAGAACTAAAGGTGAAGCAGGAAGTGGAAATATTGTAGAAGCTGTTAGACACATGAAAATGATAACTTCTCAAATTGCTGAACTTCAAAATGCAGATTTATTATTGAAAGCAGAAGAGTATAGAGTCCCTCTTGATTTAGTTGAAGAAGTTGCAAAAAATCAAAAATTAACTGTACCTAATTTTGCTGCTGGAGGAATTGCTACTCCAGCCGATGCATCATTGATGATGCAGCTAGGAGCTGAAACAGTTTTTGTAGGCTCTGGAATATTTAAGAGCGAAGATCCATCTGAAAGAGCACATGCAATTGTAAAATCAGTAACACATTATAAAAATGCAAAAGATGTTTTAAGCGCTTCTTATAATTTGAAGGACGCTATGAAAGGTATTCTAATGTCTGATATCCCAGAAGATGAAAAATTTTCAAATAGAGGAGACTAATTGTGATTGGTGTCCTTGCACTTCAAGGAAACTTTGATGCTCACTTAAGAGTCATCAAAAAACTTAATCTAGACTACAGACTGGTTAAGAAATCTAATGATATTGATTGCTTAGATGGTTTGATTTTTCCTGGGGGAGAATCAACTACAATTACAAAATTATTTAAAAAAGATAAAAGTTTGATTGAAGGAATTAAAGATTTTTCTAATCATAAGCCTATACTTGGTACTTGTGCTGGTATTATTTTAATGTCTAAAAAAGCTAACGATAAAAGAGTTTATAATTTTGGTTTTTTGGATATTTCTATGGAAAGAAATGCTTATGGTAGACAAATACACTCTTTTGAGGGAAAAATATCAGTTAATTATTTAAAATCTACAAAAGATGCTAAAGCGCTTTTTATAAGAGCGCCCAAAATAAAAGAAGTTGGAAAAGATGTTGAAATTTTTGCAACTTATAAAAATGAAATAGTTGGTGTAAAGCAAGGAATGCATGTAGGGATAACATGCCACCCAGAATTATTAAATGAAACTTTAATACATGATATTTGTTTTAGAGAGCATAAATGAATTATATAAACAAAATAAAAAAGCCTAATGACCTTAAAGATATCCCTAGAGAAAATCTAGTTGACGTTTGTGATGAACTTAGGATTCATATAACAAAAACAATCAATGAAATAGGTGGACATTTGGCACCAACTTTAGGAGCAATTGAAGTTACAACAGCTGTTCATTATGTTTTTGATGCACCAAGGGATAAAATTGTTTGGGATACAGGACATCAAGCATATGCCCACAAGATTCTTACAGGAAGATATGATAATTTCCCAACTATACGAAAATATCAAGGTTTAAGTGGTTTTTTAAAAAGATCGGAAAGTGAATATGATGTTTTTGGAGCTGGCCATGCTTCAACCTCAATTTCAGCTGCGCTAGGAATAGCAGCAAGTAGAAATTTAGAAAATGATGATTTTAAAGTTGTTAGTATCATTGGAGATGGTGCTCTTTCTGGTGGATTGGCATTTGAAGCTATGAATAATGCTGGAAATATAAAAAAACAACTGCTTGTAATTGTCAATGATAATGATATGTCTATAAGTCCTAATGTAGGTGCGTTTAGAAATTATTTAGTAAAAATTGCTACCAATAAACATTATAATAGATTTAGAAAATGGATTTATAATACAATTAAAAAACTACCTAAAAGTTTAAATATAGTTGAATCTTTTTTAAGAAAAGCAGAGTCTAGCGCCAAAAATTTTTTTCTTCCAACAACAGTTTTTGAGGATTTAGGTTTTAGATATTTTGGTCCAGTTGATGGACACAATATTATTGAACTCGTAGACATACTAGAAAAAATTAAAGAATTAGATGCTCCAGTGGTTTTGCATACAATTACTAAAAAGGGTAAAGGTTTAGATTACGCTGAAAATGATCCTATAAAATATCATGCCGTAAAAGAAAGAAAAACAGATTCAAATGTTAAATCTGAAAAAGCACCTATTTATCAGAATGTTTTTGGTGAAGTTATGTGCAACCTTGCAAAAGAAAATAAAAATATTGTAGCCATTACTGCTGCAATGCGAGAAGGAACTGGTTTGGTTAATTTTTCTTCAAAGTTTTCTGATAGATTTTATGATGTAGGAATTGCAGAAGGACATGCAGTGACCTTTAGTGGTGGATTAGCAACAGAAAATAAAATTCCAGTTGTAGCCATATATTCAACTTTTTTACAAAGAGCTTTTGATCATATTATCCATGATATATCCTTGCAAAATCTTCCGGTTATTTTTTGTTTGGACAGATCTGGATTAGTTGGCGAGGATGGTGCTACTCATCATGGTGTTTTAGATATTGCATATTTAAGATGTATCCAAAATATTATTATTTCTGCTCCAAAAGATGGAAATGAATTAAATAATTTACTTTATACAGCTTCATTAAATAAAAAAACACCTTTTACTATAAGATATCCAAAAGAGTCATCAGTAGTATTTGAGAATTCAACACCTCAAAAATTATCCATAGGATCTTGGGAAGTCTTAAAATCTGGCGAGGATGTTCTCATTCTTGCTGTTGGTTCAATGGTTCATAAAAGTTTAGAGGTTTCTAAAAAATTAGCTGAAAACAATTTTTCTGCTGAAGTCGTGAATTGCAGATTCATTAAACCAATGGATATTGACTATCTAAGTTCTGCATTTAAGAAATTTACAAAAATTATCACCATAGAAGAGGGTGTAATTGATGGCGGTTTTGGTGAAGGCGTGCTTAATTGGTCTGCTAAGAATAATTTTTCTACAAACATCTTAACACTAGGTGTTCCTAATAGATTTGTAGATCATGGACCTAGAGATGTTTTATTAAAAGAAATTGGATTAGATTCAGTAACTTTATATGAAAATATTTTTAATTTTATAAGAGACTAAATGACTAAAAAGCCAAAAAGAAATCAAAGTTTTAAAAGCATAAGCGGTGAAGAGCTTAAAGAGTCTTATTCTGCAAACAATAATATAGATAAGTATAATATTGACCCAGGACACTTTCCTTATACTAGAGGAATTCATAAAAATATGTATAGAGGGAAACTATGGACAATGAGACAATTTTCTGGTTTCAGTACTCCAGAAAAAACAAACGAAAGGTATAAATATCTTTTAAAGAATGGACAAACAGGATTATCAGTAGCATATGATATGCCGACACTTATGGGTTATGACCCTGATCATGAATTATCCGTTGGTGAGGTTGGTGTTTGTGGAGTAAATGTATCTTCATTAGAGGATATGGAAACTTTATTTGACGGTATAAATTTAGAAGAAATTTCAGTTTCACAAACAATTAATGGTCCCGCAATTATTCTTTTTGCTTTTTATATAGCATTAGCCAAAAAGAAAAATATTGATATCAGCAAATTAAGAGGTACTTTACAAAATGATGCTTTAAAAGAATATATGGCCCAAAAAGAGTGGATTTTTCCACCTGAACCGTCAGTTAAGTTAGTAGTTGATATAATTGAATTCTGTTCAAAAGAAATGCCATTATACAATCCTGTATCAGTAAGCGGTTATCATATAAGGGAGGCGGGTTCTACTGCTGCTCAAGAACTAGCTTTTACACTGAATAATGGTTTTGCTTACATAGAAGAGTCTCTTGAAAGAGGATTAAAAATTGATGATTTTGCACATAGGTTATCATTTTTCTTTAATGCTCACATGGATTTTTTTGAAGAGATTGCTAAATATAGAGCCGCAAGAAGAATTTGGGCTAATAGATTAAAAAATAAATATAATGCAAAAAATGAAAGTTCGTTAAAATTAAAATTTCATACTCAAACGGCTGGTTGTTCATTGACTGCTCAACAACCTGAGAATAATATAGTAAGAACAGCTTTTGAAGCTATGTCTGCTGTTTTAGGTGGCACTAATTCTTTGCATACAAATTCATTAGATGAGACATTGGCTCTTCCATCAGAAAAAGCAGCAAAAATTGCATTAAGAACTCAACAAATTTTGGCATATGAAACAGGAGTTCCTAATGTTGCTGATCCATTAGGAGGTTCATGGTATATTGAAGAGTTAACCGATAAGATAGAAATGCAAGCAAATAAATACTTTGAAGAAATTAAAGAAATGGGTGGCACTGTACAGGCTATTGAAGAAGGATATTTTCAAAAGAAAATTGCTGAATCAGCATCTATATATCAAGAGTCTATCGATTCCAAAGAAAGAATTATTGTTGGGGTAAATGATTTCGTTGAAGAAGATGAAAAATTAGATATTGAAATTCTAAAAATTTCTAAAGACGCTCAAGAAACACAGGAAAAAAAGATTCAAGAGCTCAGAAAAAGAAGAGATAATAAACTTCTCGAAGAAAAAATGAAAAAACTAAGCGATGCCTGTAAAAAAGATTTAAATTTAGTACCCTATTTAGTAGATGTTGCTGAAACTGGTGGCACAGTAGGTGAGATTGTTGAAATAATGAAAAAAGTTTATGGAGAGTGGGAAGAGTCTTTTGGAATTTAAGCTATGAATAAAGTTACTATATCTATATCAATTGTTTTTGTAATTGTTGTTAGCTGGATTTTTTACTTAACAAATTTTAAGCAAGATAGTTCATTAACTGTTCGTTATTATTCAGTAGGTGAGCTATCTGACATCTCTAGTCAGATTGATAAAGTAAAAGTAGGAGGATATATCAAACCTAATTCTATTATTATATCTGAAGATGATCAATTAGATGCATCTTTTTTTGTATATCAAAATAATGATAGTGTTAAAGTATCCTATTACGGTATTCGTCCTGATTTGTTTAAAGATGATGCCGAGGTTGTAGTTTCTGGTTCATATAACAATAGTCAAATATCTGCTACAGAATTGCAAACAAAGTGCGCTTCTAGGTATGAGGGCGATTTAAAAAATATTGAAAAAATATAATGATCTCCCAAATTGGTAGCATAGCAATTAGTTTGGCAGGAGGTTTGATTTTTTCTTCCTTTTTATTTCTTGGTTTATTTAAGATTCTAGATAACAAAAAATATTTATTTGTAGCTGAGAGAGCAATTTTAGCGACATGTTATAGTATTTTTTTAGCATTTTTTTGTTTATTGAATGAGTTATTGGTTAGCAATTTCAATCTTCAGTATGTTGCTCAATATACTAGCTATGAAACACCGATGTTTTTTAAAGTTACTGCTTTATGGGCAGGGCAAGCTGGATCATTGTTATTCTGGTCATTTATAACTTCGCTTTTTACTGTCGTTTATATTTTTACAACATTAAAACGAATGGAGTCACTCAAGTTTCATTCATATCTAATACTTGCATTTATTTTTTCGTTTTTTATACTTTTGTCAAATTTTATTGCAAATCCATTTGATCCTGTTTCTTCAGATATTATTGTACAAAATGGAAATGGATTGAATCCATTGTTACAGAATTTTTTTATGGCTATACATCCTCCTATTCTTTACATAGGATTTACTGGCTCAGCTATTATATTTGTTATGGCTTTAGCTGCATCAATTTCAAAAGATATTACCTTTGATTGGGTACAATCTATAAGGAGATGGTCGCTATTTGTGTGGACATTTCTTTCTGCTGGTATTATTCTTGGAGGATACTGGGCTTATAATGAATTAGGTTGGGGCGGTTATTGGGCTTGGGATCCAGTAGAGAATTCTTCATTGATGCCTTGGCTTACATTAACAGCTTTTATTCACTCATCAATGATTCAGGAAAAAAGAGGAATGCTTAAAAAATGGAATTTTTTATTAGCTACTTCAACTTATTTATTGGTAATTCTAGGAACTTTTATTACAAGAAGTGGTGTTATTTCATCTGTACATTCTTTCACTGCTGAAAACCTTGGACCTATGTTTTTTAGCTTTCTTTCGTTATTAATTTTTTATACGATATTTTGGTTTTTCAAAAGAAAGTCTTACTTAGATACTGATGATAGAATTGATTCTTTCACATCCAGAGAAGGAGGATTTCTTTATAATAATTTAATCCTTATTTTAATGTGCTTTACTATAATGTGGGGTACACTATTTCCCATCTTATCTGAAGCTTGGGACGGTAATAAAATATACGTTGGTGCATCATATTTTAATCAGCTCAATATACCTATTGGTTTGGTTTTATTGTTTTTAATGGGTATCGGTCCATTGCTTTCATGGAACTATACATCTAATGATATATTACTGCGTAGATTTAAATTGCCTTCAGTTCTAAGTTTTACTTCAGGTTTTTTCTATTGTTTATTTACAGCATCATTTCAGCTTTATGTTTTTGTAGCTATTATGGGTATAGTATTTACCTTAACTTCTATTCTAGGAGAATTTTTTAAATCATATAAAAAACAAAAAAATTCTTCTAATATTATTATATCTGTTGCCAAAATGCTGCTTAGTAATAGACATAAAAATGGGGGATATATTGTTCATATAGGTATTGTACTAATATTTATTGGATTTATTGGAAGAGCATTTGAAGTTGAAAAAGAATTTAGTTTATCTCCTGGTGAACAGATCTATTTTGCTAATTATACCTTTAAGCTTAATAGTATAAAAAGTGAGGCTAGGGACAATCATTATGCATTTTTAAGCGATATAGATGTTATAGATAAACAGAATCAATTTTTAACTAATCTTAAGCCTGAAAAAAGAATTTATTTTTACTGGAATTCTGATCCTGAAAAAAGACAGCCTCATAGTGAACTAGATATTCATAGTACTATTCAAAAAGATATATATTCAATTTTTTCAGCTTATGATGCTCAGAAAAATCTTGGTTATTTTAAAATAATGATTAATCCATTAGTCAATTGGGTTTGGATTGGTGGTGTTATGATGGTAATTGGTTCATTATTTGCATTTTGGCCTTCTAGGAGAAAAGTATAAAATGGAATTATTCAATCAAGTATTTATCTTTTCATTTTTATTTATTTTAATCGTTTATGTATTTTGGCCGCTAATAAAAAACATTAAATAATGTTAACAGTTAAGAATCTTAGAAAATCATTTTCAAGCACATGTGTATTAAATGATGTTTGTTTTTCTATGGATGTGGGAAAAATTTGTGCAATATCAGGTTCAAATGGTTGCGGTAAAACAACATTTTTAAAATGTATTTCAGGCTTAGTTAGCTATGACTCAGGATCTGTAGAGTTTAAATCCAATACTAATTTTTTGTTTTTAAGTGACAAGGCTAATATTTTTGGCGATTTAACTATGGAAGAAAATTTGATTGTTCTTGCTAGGTACCATAATCAAAATATAAATATGAATCAATTTTACGATTCATTAGATAAACTAAATATCAAGGAGCTTAAAAATTTACCACTAAAATTTTTTTCTCAAGGAAATTTGCAACGCAATAAACTATTAGTTGCTATGAATTTGAATTGGGATTATTTATTTATTGATGAACCGTTTAGTAATTTAGATCGCTATGGTATTAAAATATTTAAAGAAATTTTTACCAGTTTAAAATCTAATGGTAAATCAATTATTTTTTCCACCCATCATATTGATGAAAGTAAGTCTATATGTGATAGTATGATTAGTATTAAAAATGCAACCTTTAAAAGTAATGTTGTCTAAGCTGATATATAACGAATTTTATCTCGAAAGAAAATCCTCTTACAATGTATTTTATATGTCTTTTTTTGCTATTTCATGTTTAATGTTTTTACTTTTTTCTTTTCCATTATCAAAAATTACCGATATATCAATTTTTAATGGCTTTCTTTGGATAATTGTTGCTTTATCATCAATAAAGCTTATTGAGAATTCATTTGCTCGAGAACGTGACTTTAGTATACATGACCTCATATATTCATCATCTATAGATTCATCATTAATTTTTCTTTCAAAATTAATTTCTTTGAACTTGATACTGACAGTTGTTCAATTGATTATCCTTTTAGTATATATTTTATTTACTGGATTAAATATTGATATTGCTTTCAGTTTAATTCCACTGTTTTTACTTACTAATTTTGGTTTAGTTGGATTTGGTATACTGATTTTTTTAATTACAAATACAACAACTTCAAAAAGTTTTTTATTTCCAGTTATTTTTTTTCCAATAATTATTCCGATTCTTATTAATTCTTCAAATATATCTTTAGGTTTAATTGTTCAAAATAATACATCTTTATATATTGATTCATGGTTGATATTATTAACTTTTGCATTGCTTGGTATTCTTTTAGGAATAAATCTATTTGGGAGACTGATTAAACAATAATGAGCTTAACTTTCTTTATAGTAACAATATTTTTGATGTTAATTAACTTGTGTTGGATTGTATTTTTTACACCAATGGTTCCTGATCAAGAGTGGGCGCAAAAAATATTCTACTTACATGTTCCAATAGCCTGGTCAGGTTTTTTAGCCTATTTCATTGTTATGATAAATGGTTTTTTATATTTATATAGTAAAAATCTTAAATATGATAGAATTGGTCATGCTTCAGCTGAAATTGGTACTATTTTTACTTCATTAGTATTAATCACTGGCCCTATTTGGGCAACTCCTATATGGGGAAAACCATGGGTATGGGAGCCTAGACTTATTACAACCCTCGTATTATTTTTAATATATATAGGATATTTTATTTTAAGAAATATTGGTCTGTATAGACAGAGAGTTGCTTTAGTATCAGCTATTATTGGTATTATTGCATTTTTAGATATACCTATAATTTTTATGTCTGTGAATTTTTGGGCAGCAGAAATTCAGTCTCATCCGCAATTGGGAATGAATAAGCAACCAACTGGTATCTTAAATCCATTTTTATTTTCATTGTTTTCGTTTACCTCATTGATGATTTTGATGTTACTTCTTAAAATTCAGGTTTTAAAAAAGAAAGATATTGAGGATAGATATGTATAGCTATTTATCTTATTTTTTGTCAGCACTTTTTGTTGTATTTATTGCTATTTTTACTTGGTTTGTTATTAATGTTAAAAAGTATAGAAATTAATTTGGGGAAATTATAGTCATGGAAAGAAAAATTGTACATATTGTTGGAACAGGAACTATTGGTGAACCTTTAATCGGAATATTGTGCGACCAAAAAAGCAATTTAGGTATCGATGAAGTTACTTTTCACAAACAATCTCCATTAACCAAAGATGCTCCAAAAATTAAAAATTTAATAGCTAAAGGTGCTAGATTAGCTGTTCATGAAGACAGAATCGATAGCTTTAAAGAAATAGGGCTCGAGCCTGAATTTACAATGGATGAAGCTGTAGCTAGAAGTTCTGTAGTTATTGATTGTACACCTAGCGGATTTGGCCATAAAAACAAAGCTGAATTTTATAGTAAATATGCTGATAAAGTTAAAGGCTTTCTTGCGCAAGGAAGTGAAAATGGGTTTGGAAAAAAATATGCAAGAGGAATTAATGACCACGTTATTAATTCAGAGGATCAATTCTTACAAGTAGTGTCTTGCAATACACATAATATTGCTTGTTTAATAAATACCATAGCTTTAAGCATATCGCCGGATAATCTTGTTAGTGGAAAGTTTGTATGTATAAGAAGAAGTAACGATATTAGCCAAACTGGAAGCTTTGTTCCTGCGCCTACAGTTAATGATCACGGGCATCCTGTTTATGGAACTCATCATGCTGAAGATGCTGCTGATTTATTTAAGACCATGAATCTCGATTTAGATTTATTTTCTTCTGCTATGAAAGTTAATTCTCAGTATATGCATACAGTTTGGTTTAACTTGACAGTGAAAGAGCCAACTTCTAAAAGTAAAGTTATTGAAATGTTGACAGCAAATGATAGAATTTCATTAACTGAGCATCATTCAACTAACGAAGTATTTTCTTTTGGAAGAGACCAAGGTCTATATGGAAGAATTTTAAACCAAAGTGTAATCGTCGAGGATTCTATTAATGTAAAAAATGACCATGAAATATCAGGTTTTTGTTTTACGCCTCAAGATGGTAATTCAATTTTATCAAGTATTGCAGCCACAGTACGATTCTTAAATCCTCATTCATATCAAGATAAAATTAATTCTCTAAGTAGATATTTCTTCAACAGAGTTTAATGATTCACTACAAAAGAATAGTATCCAGACTTCTTGATCAGAATATTTATGTTCTTTATAATGATTTAAATGAAGCAATCATTGTTGATCCGGGTCTGGGGTTTGACTTGATAGATAATTTCTTAAAAAATAAAAATTTAACTCCCATTGCTATTATTGGAACTCACGCTCACATCGATCATATTGCTTCTGCAAGCGATTGCATAAAGCATTATAATATCCCGTTTTATATTTGTAGAGGAAATAGTATTATGCTTGAACATTATGATATTATGAAGGGATACATGAACGTTGATTCAGAAAGACCAGAAGTAAGTCATTGGATCGAAGAGTCGGAAAGAAAGTTAACTATTGGTTCATTTGAATTTAATGTTAATTATAATCCTGGACATTCTCCGGGGTGTATGAGTTTTGAAATAGACTCACTTATCTTTTGTGGAGATTTAATATTTAAGGGTTCAATTGGCAGAACTGATCTTCAAACATCAAATCCAGCTGATATGGAAAAATCATTAGAAATGTTTGTAAATTCATTTGATGTAAATTCTACCTTGCTCCCTGGGCATCGTGAAATAACAACATTAGATTATGAATTAAAAACAAATCCATTTTTAGTGAAATATGCAAAATAAAATTTTATCAAATATTGAATCACAAATTGGAAATGAGAAACCTCATTTTCTTTTGGCGATATCAGGCGGCGTAGATTCAATGGTAATGTTAGATTGTTTTATAAATATGTCTAATCAGTACCAGTTTTCTGTTTGCCATGTAAATCATAATTATCAAGAAAATGCATTGCTTATGGAAAAATTAGTTTCAGATTCTTGTGGCTCTAATATAAAATGTATTATTAAGCAAATTTTATCAAGCAATATAACATCAAATATTGAATCACAGTTTAGAGATTTAAGGTATGAAGCACTTGAAGAAGCTAGAATAGAAATTAATGCAGATTATGTTATTACAGCTCATCACGCTGATGATCAAGCTGAAACAATTCTTATGAAAATCTTAAATTCATCAGGATTTGATGGATTACAAGGAATTAGAGCAAAAAATAATAATGTCTTAAGGCCAATGCTTAATATTTCAAGGGAAGAAATTATAGAATATGCAAATATGCAAAATATAGACTATTTAGATGATTCTTCGAATGACGATATTGCATTTACTAGAAATTATCTAAGGAGTGAAGTTTTCCCGAATTTAAAAAAAATAAAAAGTAGCATTCATTTACCATTTCTTAATTTTCAAAAAAGAGTAGATGATGTAAACGAACTTATTAATTATGTTGAAAATACACTTTACAATTCTGATTCTTTTAATCAGTCAGAAAAGTTTGTTAGAATTGATAGAGATATTTTTTTGAATCTACCTGTTCTAGTTCAATTAAGAGTTATAAATAATCTTTGTTACAAAGAGTACAATAATTCATTTTCAAAAACAATGATTAGAGAAATGAATGATTTTTTTAGAAAAAATGAAACTGGTTCAGAGCGAAAAATTAATGAATTAACAATCTCTATTGATAGAAATGATGTCATCATTTTTAAATCTTTAGAGAATGAAATTTATAAAGAGGTTTCCGCTGGTGAAAATGTTAAAGATAAAGATTTCATTTTTTCTTGGAATTTTGAAAAAAAACCCCAGCATTTTAACAATGATTGTAATATAGAATTTATTGATGCCTCAAATTTAAATAATGAATTAATTATTAGATCTGTAAAAGAGGACGATCAATTTCCTCCTCTTGGAATGAAAGGTTCAAAAAAGGTTAATAAATTTCTAAAAGACAAAAAAGTATCTTCTTTAAATATAAGTCAATCTTTGGTTGTATGTAATAACAGTGAGATTATTTGGGTTGCTGGATATCAATTAAGTGATAAATATAAGATTGGACAAAATTCAACAAAGTTTGCAAAATTAAATTTCTTGAGGAATTAGTTTTTTTATTATTCATTTTTCTTAAATTCGTCTCCAATGAAAAATCAAAAAAATAAAAAACCAAGTCCAAAAAAAGCTCCTTCAGGGCCTAGCTCAGTATTAATTTGGGCTTCAATAATAATGTTTATAATAGCATCCTTTGCATTTCTTCCAGATGAGTCTACAAACGAAGTCGAAATATCTTATAATACCTATAAAGAGCTGCTAGCAGACAATAAGATAAAAGAGGCATCAATAGAAAATGATAATTCATTTCATGGAGAATTATTTGAAGCATCTACTCTTGTTAATAAAAATGGAGCTGAATTTGAAGAAAGAATTTTATTTGTGGTATATCTTCCAGCAGACTACTCTGATCAAATAGCTATATGGGATGAAAAAAATATAGAATATAATTTTGAAGGAGAAAAGATTGATTGGACAGCATGGATGCTTGGTTTTGCGCCATGGCTATTGCTAATTGCATTTTGGTTATTTTTGCTTAGAAGAATGCAAGGTTCTGGCAACGGAATGAATAATGTTTTTAGCTTTGGAAAAAGTAAAGCAAAAATATTTTCAGCTAATCAAAAGAAAGTAAAATTCAAAGATGTAGCTGGTTGTGTTGAAGCAAAAGAGGAGCTTGAAGAGGTGATTGCATATCTAAAAAGCCCTAAAAAATTTGAAAAATTGGGAGGTAGAATTCCTAGAGGGGTTTTGCTAGTTGGTCCTCCTGGAACTGGAAAAACTCTAATGGCAAGAGCCGTTGCAGGTGAATCAAATGTACCCTTTTTTAGTATAAGTGGAGCAGACTTTGTTGAAATGTTTGTCGGAGTTGGAGCATCTAGAGTAAGAGATTTATTTGAACAAGCCAATAAAAATTCACCAGCCATAATTTTTATCGATGAATTGGATGCTGTTGGAAGGCAACGAGGTGCTGGTTTGGGTGGAGGACACGATGAAAGAGAACAAACTTTAAATCAATTACTTGTCGAATTGGATGGATTTGATAATTCAAGCAATATCATCGTAATGGGAGCAACAAATAGACCTGATGTTTTAGATTCTGCTTTATTAAGACCTGGAAGATTTGATAGACAAGTAGTTGTTGATGTTCCAGATCTAAAAGGAAGACATGATATTTTAAAAATTCATACAAAGAAAATTAAAATGAAACCAAAAGATATTAATTTGCTAGATATTGCAAAAGGAACTCCAGGTATGGTTGGTGCAGACTTAGCAAATTTAGTAAATGAAGCAGCCTTATTAGCCTCTAGAAAAAGAAAGAAGTTTGTCGATAATTCTGATTTTCAGGAAGCCCAAGATAAAGTTTTAATGGGAGTGCAACGAAAAAGCATGATTTTATCTGACCATGAAAAGAAAGTAACTGCGTACCATGAAGCTGGACATGCAGTTGTTGCAATTTTCTCTCCTGAGGCGGATCCAGTTCATAAGGTAACTATTATACCTCGCGGAAGAGCATTGGGTGTAACAATGCAATTGCCAATTGATGAGAAGCATGGATATTCCAAGACATATATATTAAGTAGGCTTGCAGTGATGATGGGTGGAAGAGCTGCAGAGGATTTAATTTTAAATGAAATTACTACTGGTGCTTCAAATGATATAGAAAGAGCAACAAGCATTGCAAGAAGAATGGTTTGCGAGTGGGGAATGAGCGATGAGATGGGACCTATGGCTTTTGGAAAAAAGAATGAAGAAATTTTTCTAGGAAGAGAAATTCAATCTCATAGAGATTATAGTGAAGAGACAGCACAAAAAATTGATCACGAAGTAGTGTCGATTATTAAAAATGCTCAAGAAGTTGCACATAAAATATTAGAAGATAATATTGATTTATTACATTTAATGGCAGAAGAATTGTTAGAGCATGAAACAATTGATGCAAGCAACATTAAAATGATGATGAATAGTAAAAAACTTTCCAAAAAAAATAACTGAACACATAAGGTGCAATGAATAGAAAAACACTTTTTCTTATTGCCTCTATTTTTTTGTTTAGTTTCATGTTTTTAATAAGGTAAACAATGAATATTTCGGAATTAAATAATTGGTTACTATCTGAAGATAAACAATCACTCATTATGGGAATATTAAATGTCACCCCAGATTCTTTTTCGGATGGGGGTCAATTTCTAAACAAAAATTCTGCAATTGGGCATGCTTTAAAAATGATTGAAGAAGGAGCAGATATTATTGATATTGGCGGAGAATCCACCAAACCATTTTCAAGCCCTGTGAGCTTAGATGAAGAATTGTCAAGAGTTTTACCTGTAATTGAAGACCTTAGAAAAGAAACAGATGTATGTATTTCTATAGATACAACAAAATCTGAAGTTGCTAACCAAGCACTTGAAATGGGGGCTTCGATAATAAACGATGTTAGCGCTATGGAGTTTGATAAAAAGATGATTGACATAGCTTTAAAATTTGATTGCCCTATTGTGCTCATGCACATGAAAGGTATTCCTAAAAATATGCAAGAGAATCCACATTATTCTTCATTAATAAGTGAAATTATTACATACCTAAATGCTCGAATAGATTTTGTTTTATCGAAAGGAATTGATAGAAAAAAAATTATTATTGATCCAGGTATTGGTTTTGGAAAGTCAGTTGAAAATAATTTTGAAATTATTAATAACTTAAATCAATTTGTAGATTTAGGTTATCCTGTTATGCTTGGTGCTTCAAGAAAATCTTTTATTGGTATTACCCTTGATGTTCCTGAAGATAAAAGAGTAGAAGGCTCTTTAGCAGCAAATATTATTGGTTTTCAAAAGGGTGTTTCTGTTTTTAGAGTTCACGATGTTGATCAAACCAGAAAAGCGTTAACGATTACAAAGAAAATTTTTAATTCAGACCATTTAATTAACTAAATTATAATATGAATTTATTTGAAATCAGTTTTTTGAAATTTACCCTTACGGATTTATTCGATTTAATATTAGTTACAGCTATTTTTTCATATGCATACTCCTACTTTAGAGGAACTCGAGGCGGACAAATGCTTATCGGTCTTCTAATTATATTCTTTGCTGGTTTTATAATTAATATTCTTGGTTTTAAAGCTACTTCATGGCTTTTGAATTTATTTCAAACTGTTTGGGTTGTAGTTTTTGTCATTTTATTCCAACCTGAAATCAGAAGACTACTAACTTCTGTTGGTCAAAACAGAATGCTTAGAAAACTATTCCAAATTGAAAAAACAGCTATTCAAGAAGATATTTTATCTAGCATTGAAGAAATTAAAAAAAATAACTGGGGAGCATTATTAGTCTTTGAAAGAGAGAATTCTCTTAAAAATGTTGTTTCTGATGCAGTACCAATGAATGCTTCATTTAGTCCTGAGCTATTAGTTTCTATTTTTAATCCGACATCTCCATTGCATGATGGTGCAGTTGTAATTCATAATAATTTAATTGAAGCTGCTGCATGTATTTTACCTCTTACTGAAAGTAAGACGTTAAATCCTGAAATGGGTACTAGACACAGAGCAGCATTAGGTATTTCAGAAGAAAGTGATGCCTTAGCTGTAGTTATTTCTGAAGAAAGTGGAAAAATCTCTGTTGCTGAGAATGGTTTTTTTATAAGTTCGAGTCTTTCACTCGAAGGGCTTGGAAAGATATTAAATGATAAAATGAATGAATTTATTGAGGAAAACTAATTATGTTAAAAGATAAAATTTTAGATTTATTAAATAGATCAGAGTTTATGACTTTGTCTACCAGCGTTGCTGGAAATTCATCGGCTGCAAATGTTTATTTTGCCAATGATGGACTTGATATATACTTCTTTACCTTTAATCCATCAAGAAAAGCTGTTCAAATTTCTATGAATCCTAAAGTTCAATGTGTTATTCGACCTGATGGAGAAGATGGGATAAAAGAGTTGCAAATCGATGCATATGCATCAAAAGTTGTAGATAAAAATGAAGTTGAAAAAGCTAGAAAAGCTATTTTAAAAGTTACCGAAGCATTTTCAGAATATATGCACGATGAATTCTTAATTACTAATGATGTTATTGGATATTATAAAATCCAACCTACAACTATTAAATATGTAGACTTCTTTGCTGAAAAACAATTCGAGTGGATAGAAGTGCCAGAAAATAGAATGGGATTTATTAAAGAGATAAAAACCAATATTATCAATAGAATTAAGTATTGGGTAACTGTTGTTAGAGCTCCATTTTTAACAGCTACCATCGCTCCTATAATGTTAGGTTCTGCTATTGCATACAAACAATTTGGGGTTTTTGACTGGTCAACTTTTTGGATAGTCATGTTTGGCGCAGTATGTGCTCAAATTGGTACAAATAATATTAATGATTACTTTGATCACAAGTCTAGAAATGATGAGATGAATAAACTAGCTAGTCCTTTTAATGGAGGATCAAGAGCAATCCAGTCTGGCTTAATAACTCCAACAAACATGCTTCTTTCGTCCATATTTTATTTTACAGCTACCATTCTTACTGGCTTATATCTAAATAATCAATTTTTTAATGGTCAAATTGATTCAACACTAATGTATTTAGGTTACATAGGTGTTTTTCTAGGAATAATGTATACTGGTTTTTTAAGGTTAGCATACAATGGATTAGGTGATTTAGCTGTTTTTATTGGATTTGGTCCATTAATGGTTTATGGGGCAGCCTTAATGCAAAATTTATCCATTGCACCAACGCAGACAATTGACCCTGTTATTACTTTACTATATTCTGTTCCAGTTGGAATATTCATTGCTTTAGTATTATTTATTAATTGCTTTCAGGATTATAATGCTGATAAAGCTGCGAATAAAAATAGTTGGGTTGTAAAGCTAGCAGGTCCTTCAGATAAAGCGAACTACAGAAAACCTTTTTCAGTATGGAAAAATCTAATGTTTCTATCATTCTTGCTTATTATAGGTGCTTCAGTATATGCTGGTAATTATTTTACACTTATTGCATTAATTCCAATGTTAATATTTAATTTTGCTAATAAAAAAGGAACTGAATGGTTAACACAATGGGAAAAAGAAGATGCAAATCTTCAACAGTTACCTTATGAGCTTTTAATTGTAAATGTTTCTACTATTGGAATACACTTTTTAACGGGAGTTCTACTAACCATAGGAGTATTGTTGAGTGTATGGATTTAAACGAAAAATATTCAATATCGTTAGATAAATATAATCAAATTAGGAGGCATCTTTGACTTGGAGTCAAAGTCCTCTAATCTTCAGGATTTAAAAAACCAGATTTCAGATCCCGCAATGTGGGATAATAATACCGAGTCTACATCAATAATGAAAAAAATATCTCTCCTTGAGAAAGATATAAGTCTTAGAAAAAGATTAGTAGAAAAAGCTGAGGATCTAGAAGTTCTCTATGAATTTTTTAATGAAAAACAAGTCAAGGAAGAAGAAGTAGTAAAAGAGCTTAATATTTTTTCTAAATTATTAAAAGAGTTTGAATTAAAGTTAATTCTGAATGGAAAAAATGATAGCAATGATGCTATAGTGACCATTCATCCAGGAGCTGGAGGTACAGAAAGTCAAGATTGGGCTGAAATGCTATATAGAATGTATTCAATGTGGACTGAATCAAAAGGGTTTCAGTTTAATGTAATTGATTTTCAAAATGGAGATGAAGCTGGTTTAAAGGATTGTACTATCGAAATTGTTGGTGACTATGCTTATGGCTTGATGCAGTCAGAGATAGGTGTTCATAGACTAGTGAGAATTTCACCTTTTGATTCAAATAGTAGAAGACACACCTCTTTTGCGTCTGTTTCAGTTTCACCTTCTATTGATAATGAAATTGATATAGAAATTAATCAAAAAGATTTAAGAATAGATACTTTTCGATCGAGCGGAGCTGGTGGGCAACATGTAAATAAAACTGATTCTGCAATAAGAATTACACACATTCCTTCAGGAGTGGTCACTCAATGTCAAACTCAAAGATCTCAACACAAGAATAAAGATCAAGCATTAAAAGTTTTAAAATCAAAACTTTATCAACTTGAAATGGAAAAACAGCTGGAAAATAAAAAAGAGCTTGAGGGTGAAAAGAAGGAAATTGGATGGGGAAGTCAAATTAGATCTTACGTATTTCATCCTTATAATATGATTAAAGATCATCGTACTAAATTTGAAGTTGGTAACATAAAGTCAGTAATGGATGGTAATATTGATGATTTTATATATAGTTATTTGTTAGATAAAATGGAAAAAAATAAATAAGTTTTCGCAATGGAAAATAAAAGTTTAAAACAAATCATTGATAATAGGCTTGAAAAGTTAAAAAAAATTCGTGAATTAGGAGTTGAACCTTATGCTTACGACTACAATCAAACTCATCATTCTTCTCAAATAACTGAAGAATTAATTGATAGCAATGTTCATTTGGCTGGAAGAATAATGTCATTAAGAAGAATGGGAAAAGCATCTTTTGCGAACATTCAAGATCAAGAGGGTAGAATACAATTTTACATTGCTAGAGATGATGTTGGTGAAGATAATTATAATTTATTTAAGTTAACTGATATAGGTGATTATGTAGGCATTGAAGGTACAGTTTTTAAAACTAAAACTGACGCATTAACAATAAAAGTATCTTCTTTAACAGTGTTATCAAAAAATATTAAACCTATTCCGGACGTAAAAGAAAAAGATGGTGAAAAATATAATCTTGTATCAGATAAAGAGTTTAGATATCGCAAAAGATATCTTGATTTGATTATTAATCCTGAAACAAAAGATAATTATATAAAGAGATTTAAAATAATTAATTCAATCAGATCTTTTTTAAATAATAATGGATATCTGGAGGTAGAAACTCCTGTTTTACAGCCAATTTATGGAGGAGCAAATGCAAAGCCATTTACTACCCACCATAATGCATTAGATCAAGATTTTTATTTAAGAATTGCTACTGAGTTGTATTTAAAGCAGTTAATCGTTGGAGGATTTGAGAAAGTTTATGAATTATCTAAAGATTTTAGAAATGAAGGAATTGATAGAAGTCATAATCCTGAATTTACTATGCTTGAATTTTACCAAGCTTACTCAGATTATAATTTTATGATGGATTTTGTAGAAGAAATGTTTAAGAAAGTTGTTAAGGACCTTGGCTTAGAAGAAATTTCCTGGGATGGTAATGCTATTAATTTTGAAAAAAAGTTTTCTAGAAAAACAATGGATGAATTAATCGAAGAGCATACTGGTCACAAGATTGATATATCTAATCATTCAGAAGTTTTGAAAGTTTGTAATGAACTTGAGCTTGAAGTTTCAAAAAAAGACAGTCTTGCTACTCTTATTGATGAGATAATGAGAAGAAAAGTTGAACCTAATCTTATTCAACCAACTTATGTAATTAATCATCCAGTAGAAATTTCACCTTTAGCTAAAGTCAATAGAGATGGAGATAAAAATTTTACAGAAAGATTTGAATTATTTATAGCAGGAATGGAATTTGCGAATGGTTTTTCTGAATTAAATGATCCAATAGATCAAAGAAAAAGGTTTGAAGATCAGTCAAACAAAAAAGATGATGGCGATGAAGAAGCATTTCCAATTGATGAAAATTTCTTAGAAGCAATTGAAACAGGAATGCCTCCAACAGCTGGTGTGGGGATTGGAATTGATAGATTGGTGATGTTATTAATTGATACTCGATGGATAAGAGATGCAATTATATTCCCAACCTTAAAATCCCTTAAATGAAGTTCCTATTTTTTTTAATCAAAAGATTATTTTTTTCGAGAAAAAGTAGTATAGTTTTTAGAATTACAAATTTAATTACAATTCTGAGTCTTTCACTAGGTATAGCTTCTCTTAATATTGTATTGAGCTCAATTACTGGATTTGAATCAGCGGTTACCCAAAAATTATCAGATCTTAATGGATATAGTACCATAAATCATTTATTTGAAGATGAGTTTACTAGCAATGAATATGAAAACTCAATTCCTGATGAAGGTATAAAATACTTAGAAAAGTTTGCTCTTTTAAAATCAAAAAAAAACACTCAAAATGTTGTATTAAATGGGTATGATGCAATTGATCTTGGTAAAATTAATTTATTTAAAAATGATGATTTTGAATTAAAAAATACTGATTATCTAATCATCAGCAAAATCTTAGCAAGTAAATTATCCGTAAAATTAGGAGATAAAGTAGCTATTTTTAATCCTGCTAATCTCGATAAACTTTCAAATAATAATAGATATACATTCCTTGAAATAAAACATTTGTATGATTCAGGAATTAAAGAATACGATTTAAGACACGTTTTTGTAAACCTGGGAGAACTTCAAGATTTCTATAATATTGAAAATAAAATCTCAGGATGGTTGTCTTTAGATTCAAATAATAAGCAAGTTATAAATTATCCATTTTATGAAATAAATGTTTTTGAGAGATATGCTAATCTATTTGATTGGATAAATACTCAAAAATGGCCAATATTTTTTATTTTTAGTATGATTACTATAGTTTCTTTCTTTGGATTATTGAGTTCGCTAAATATCTTATTTGATGAAAAAAAATTCAATTTTTCAATTTTAAATATTTATGGCTTATCTAATTCATCTATATCTAAAATTTTTATTTTTCAATCAATATTCCTTACTTTTTTAGGTTCATGCATAGGCATAATTATTTCTTATTTTTTCATTCTATTTCAGAATCATTTTAAATTTATATCCATAGCTCAAAATATTTACTTTGTTAACTATCTTCCAATGGAATTCAATTATTTAAATTCATTGTATTTGATTTCAGCAAGTATACTTTTTAGCTTTATATTTTCACTTATATCAGGATCAAATTTTGTGAAAATAGTTCCTATTGATATTTTGAGGAATAAATGAAACTATATTTTTTAATTGCAAAAAGATTTTTATTTCCTAGTAAGAAATTTTCTTCGAGTATTGTAAATTTTATTTCATTTATAGGTTTATTTATTGGTGCAGCTGCAATTGTACTTTCGGTATCAGTTTTAAATGGTTTTCAAGATATTCTCAAGTCAGAATATATTAAGTTGAATGGTCAATTTTTAATTGAAGATTATGATAAACAATTATATGAATCTACTAAAAGATACTTAGACTTTAATGATAGTAGCTACTCGATTCACAACTTAGATGAATTATTAGTTATTGCTCAAAATAAACAAAGTCTTATTCAGCTTAAGTCAGTTACAAACCAATCTTTATTCAATTTTTATGATTTAAATTTAAAAGAAAATCAAGAATATCTATCTCATAATGAAATTATAATCGGTAGTTCGCTTGCTTCACGACTTAATTTAGAGATAGGAGATAATGTTCGAGTCGTATCCAAGGATTTTAAATTCAATTATTTTGGTATTCCTGAAATAAGAGAGGTTGTTGTAGCAAATATATTTACTAATAGAATTTTAAGAGCAGATGATTCTCTAGTCTTTGGATTGCTTAATGAGCCTTCAATAGAAAATTTATACTTTGAATTTAATAATTCTGAAGCAATAATATCAAACTCATCATCAGAAATATTATCTTGGAAAGATCGAAATCTCCAACTTTTTGAAGCAACTGAAATTGAAAAGAAAATTACATTTTTTACTCTATCATTGATAATATTAGTGGCATCATTCAATTTATGCTCATCTATAATGCAAATTACCTCAAAGAAGCTAAAAGATTTAGCCGTTTTAATGTCGCTTGGAGTGAATAAATCTGGAATTAAAATAATCTTTATTATTTATAGTTATTTAATAGGAGCCGGTGCTATTTTGAGCGGAATATTTTTTGCAGTTTTAATTATTTATCTTCAAAATTCTTTTTCATTAATTAAGCTAAACCCTGAATTTTATCTAGTTGATACACTACCAATGAATATATTTATAGGTGACATCTTTTTGCTTATAGTAGGTTCTTTAGTATTAGTTGGTATTTTTTCATTAATACCATTAAGATTTGTTAAAGATATGAGTCCAAATCAAATCATCAATAGACAAATATGATTTTAAGTGTTAAAAATTTAAGTAAGAATTTTCGCGACGGTAAAAAAAACCTGAATGTCTTGCAAGATGTTAGCTTTGATGTAAAAAAAGGAGAAATTGTAACTATAAAGGGTCCTTCAGGTTCAGGAAAATCTACATTATTAAGTATTTTAGGTACCTTAGATGATGCTGATAGCGGTAAAATAGTTATTAATTCTACATCAGTAAACGAAGTTAAAGACTTAAATAAGTTGCGCAATTTAAATATAGGATTTGTTTTTCAATTTCATAATCTTATTTCAGAATTAACTCTTGAAGAGAATGTATTAATACCTAAAATGATTAATAAAGAAGAAATTGATAACCAAAAAATTGAAGAACTTTTTACATTTTTTGACCTACAAGACAGGATGAAATCATTTCCAAATGATTTATCTGGTGGCGAAAAACAACGAGTAGCTGTGATGAGAGCTATAATAAATAATCCTTCTATTGTCATTGCTGATGAGCCAACAGGAAATTTAGATAAGGAGAATGTTCTTAAAATTATAGCACTTTTTAAGAAGTTGAATATTAACAATAAATTAACCTTTATCATTGCTACGCATGATGATCAAATATTTGAAATTGGCCACAGTAAGTATAATCTTGAAAGTGGAAAGTTAATAAAAATTTGAAAACATGACTTTATGTCATACATAATGACAATAATGTCATTAAAAATCTATTGGTATCATCTTTGCAACTATAAAATTGAAATAAAAATTTAAAGGAGTTTATAATGGGAAAAATTATTGGAATTGATTTAGGAACAACAAATTCATGCGTTGCTGTAATGGAAGGTGGAGAACCAACTGTAATTACTAGTCCCGAAGGCGGTAGAACAACCCCTTCAGTAATTGGATTTACTAAGGACGGAGAAAGATTAGTTGGAGATCCAGCAAAAAGACAAGCAGTTACGAATCCTAACAATACAATTTATTCTATAAAAAGATTTATGGGCAGAACACCTGCGGAGATAAAAAAAGATATTGATGAGGTGCCTTATAATGTTGTTATTGATGGAAAAAAAGTAAACGTAGAAGCGAACGGTAAACAATATCAACCGCAAGAAATTAGTGCTATGGTTCTTCAGAAAATGAAGCAAATGGCTGAACAATATTTAGGTTCTACTGTTACAGATGCTGTTATAACTGTTCCAGCATATTTTAATGACTCACAAAGAAAAGCGACTAAAGATGCTGGAAAAATTGCTGGTTTAAATGTGAAAAGAATTATCAATGAACCTACAGCTGCATCGTTAGCCTATGGATTTGACAAAAAGAAAGATGAAAAGGTTGCTGTTTTTGATCTAGGCGGAGGAACTTTTGACATTTCTATATTAGATATTTTAAATGATGAAGGTCAAAGTATTGAAGTAAATGCTAGTAATGGCGATGGAAGACTTGGAGGAGATGACTTTGATCAAAAGATAGTTGATTGGTTAGCAGATGAATTCAAAAAAAATGAAGGAATAGATCTTCGCAAAGATCCAATGGCTTTACAAAGATTGAAAGAGTCTGCAGAAAATGCTAAGAAAGAACTTTCTTCTTCAAAGCAAACTGAAATCAATCTCCCTTTTATTACAGCAGATTCATCAGGTCCAAAGCATTTAAATATGACTTTAACTAGAGCAGTTTTTGAACAGCTAGTAGCTGACTTAATTGAAAGAGTTGTAGCACCATGTAAACAAGCATTAAAAGATTCAAAATTGAGCTCATCTGACATTAATGAAGTTATTCTTGTTGGTGGTTCAACTAGAATACCTGCAATTCAAGCAAAAGTAAAAGAGATTTTTGGAAAAAATCCAAACCAAAGTGTAAATCCAGATGAGGTAGTTGCATTAGGTGCAGCAATTCAGGGCGGTGTTTTATCAGGTGATGTAGATGACGTATTACTGCTTGATGTAACCCCACTTACCTTAGGAATAGAAACAATGGGTGGAGTTGCTACACCGTTAATTGAAAAAAATACAACGATTCCAACACAAAAGTCTCAAGTATTTTCCACAGCAGCAGACAATCAACCGATGGTTGAGATACATGTTGTGCAAGGAGAAAGGTCTTTGGCTAAAGATAACAAAAGTCTAGGAAGGTTTCACTTAGATGGAATTCCTCCTGCGCCAAGAGGAACTCCTCAAATTGAAGTTTCTTTTGATATGGATGCGGATGGAATTTTGAATGTTAAAGCAGTAGATAAAGCTACATCTAAAGAACAAAGCATTAGAATTGAAGCACAAAGTGGCTTATCAGATCAAGAAATTGAAAAAATGGTTAATGACGCTAAGAAGCATGAGGCGGAAGATAAAGCTAAAAAAGAAGAAATTGATACCAAAAATCAAGCTGAACAACTGGTATTTCAAACAGAGAAGCAGATGAAAGATTTGGATGAAAAATTATCTGAAGATGATAAAAAAGATCTCACTGAAGCATTAGATAAACTTAAAAAAGCTAATGAATCATCTGTGATTGAAGATATTAAAACTGAAATGGAAAATTTAAATTCAGTATGGAGTTCAAAAGCTTCTTCTATGTATGATGCTTCAAGCGGTCAAGAACAAGCTAATCCAGCTCAAGAACCAAGTTCATCTACTGATGCAAAAGATGATAAAAAAATTAAAGATGCTGATTTTGAAGTAGTTGATGAAGACTAGTTTTAGATTTTTTATTTAGCTATTAATAGTTAGTTTTTCAACTATGAAAAGAATAGTTCCAAAGCTAATAAAAACTCTACTAAACCTAATATCTACTTTAGTATTTTTTTTAATTATTGTTGTTATAGCATTCTATTTCTATCTATCTGACGGTGTTGAATTTAATCTTGATCAATCAAATAAAACATTAAGTAGTCTTACTCAAAGATTCGAAATTGATTTCGATGAATCTTCCTCTGTTTTTTTTAAATCAAGAGAAAATGATATAGATACTTATATTACACTAGCAAATCCTGTTATTAAAAAATCTGGAAAAATTTTACTTGAAGCAGAAAATATTACATTAAATACATCTTTGGATTTCAGAAAGTCTTTACAGCTTGCAACTCAAATTATATTAAATAATAATACAGATCTTGATTTAATTAACCCTGTTATTATCAAATTAAAAAGTCCACTACTCGACATATCTAATGTTCAAGGTCAGGATGCATTTGATAGTAGTGGTGAAAAATTTTTCAACGTATCTATTAAAGCTGAGAATGGGAAAATGATTGACGGAGAAATAGATTTAGGTGAATTTGATTTTTTATTAAATATTAAACAATTTTCACAAAAGTCAATCTTGGACAGTTTTAAATTTAGATTAAAATCATCAGAAAAATTTCCTGCAAGTTATATTGCACAATTTTTCCCAGATGTTGAAAAAATAGGAGATTCGAAAGAAACAGTATCATTCGATATCACTTTGGAGGACGAATCTGTCAATAATTCTGAGATAAGTCAAAAGTTGAATGGTGTCATTCAAATTAGAAATACAACAATGAGACTTAAAACATTTCCAGTACAATTAAAACCTGAAGCAATAAGAAGACTCAATTTAGATTTGAGTATTGTTGACAATATTGGACAAGCCAATTTGATTGGAACAGTTTATAATCCTAAAAAAAGTTTAGGATTGCAAACTAAGCCTAATCTGCAAATTGGTGGTACAATAGATTTTGCAGAAATTACGAAACCTGATTTAAATTTAATCGTTAATGGTTATGATATATATTTTGCAAAGCTAGAAAATACAAATTTAAATGGGGTGACTGACTTAACAGTCTCTATCATTGGTAAAAATGTATTAGATTTGAAAGGTTCTTTAAAAATTAAAAAAAGCAGTGGATTCTTGGTTCCATTAACCGATACTGAATTTGAAGCAAAGCACGTAATAAGAAGTTTAGATGAAAAAAAATGAACTAGATAGATTGAATGTCAAGATTCAACAAAAATCATCATTTATTGATGAACTTAGAAATGAGATTTCTAAAGTTATAGTCGGTCAAAATGATTTAATTGATAAGATTTTAATTTCAGTTATTTCTAATGGTCATATACTTTTAGAGGGTGTACCTGGTTTGGCAAAAACTTTAACAATTAATACAGTAGCAAGCTTAATTAATGCTGAATTTAAAAGAATACAATTTACCCCAGATATGCTTCCTGCAGATCTTTTAGGAACATTAATATATAATCAAAAAACTGGCGAATTCAACACAAAAAAAGGTCCTATATTTTCTAATATAATTTTAGCTGATGAAATAAATAGAGCTCCATCAAAAGTTCAAAGTGCATTGCTTGAATCAATGCAAGAGAGACAGGTTACGATAGGAGATGAAACTTTTAAACTTTCAACTCCCTTCTTGGTCTTAGCTACTCAAAATCCAATTGAGCAAGAAGGTACATACCCACTTCCTGAGGCGCAGGTTGATAGATTTATGATGAAAGTATTAGTCAGTTACCCATCAATTACGGAAGAAAAAGAAATTTTAGAACGAGCAAGTACAATTTCAAAAAATAAAATGAAATCTGTAATCAAATCTAAAACAATTCTTGATGCACAAGAATTAGTAAACGAAATATATATTGATTCAAAGATTGCTGATTATATTTTAAATATAGTCTTTGCAACACGAGAACCAGAAAAGTTTAATTTATCTAAGTTAAGCGACCTAATTACTTTTGGTGCATCGCCTAGGGCGTCTATTAATTTAGTTCTCGCTTCGAAGGCTAAAGCATTTATTAATGGAAGAGGTTATGTTATTCCAGAGGATGTGAAATATGTAGCAAAAGATATACTAAGGCATAGAATTTTATTATCTTATGAAGCAGAAGCTGAAGAAATATCGTCTGAAGATATTATTGATCAACTTCTTCAAGAAATTCCAGTTCCTTAAGGTGTAAATGTCCAAAGAAATTCTAAAAAAAGTTCGTCAAATCGAAATCAGAACTAAAAATATTGTTAACGATTTTTTTGGAGGAGATTATCACTCAAATTTTAAAGGAAGAGGAATGACATTTTCAGAAGTTAGAGAATACATTCCTGGAGATGATGTAAGGTCAATTGACTGGAATGTCACTGCAAAAACCGGTAAACCCCATATAAAAGTATTTGAAGAGGAAAGAGAGCTATCTGTTCTCTTGCTTATCGATGTAAGTAGTTCAGGGGTATTTGGATCAAAGAACGAGCTCAAAATTGATGTTGCTGTAGAAATTGCAGCAATGCTAAGTTTTTCAGCAATTAAAAATAATGATAAAGTTGGATTAGCATTATTTAGCGATAAAATTGAGAAATATATTCCTCCTAAAAAAGGAAAGAAACATGTTTTAAGATTGATTACAGATATAGTTAATCATGATTTTGGGTCAAATCAAAAAAGAACCTCAATAAAAAACGCAATAGATTTTGCAAATAAAATTTCGAAGAGAAAGAGTGTGATATTTCTTATCTCTGATTTTATTGATGATAATTTTTGGAATGAGTTAAAATTTCTGAATTTTAAACATGATTTAGTTGGTTTGCAGATATACGATTCTTATGAAAAAGATTTTCCAAATATAGGATTAATAAATATATATGACTCAGAAACAGGTAAAAAAAATTGGATAGATACTTCAAGCAGAAAAAATCGTAAAAAATTTTCAGAAAATTCTAATAAAAAACTTAATTCATTTTCAAAAAAATGCAAAAAAATAGGATTTGATTTATTGCAAATAAGCACGGATGATGATTATGTAAAATTCCTAATGCAATTTTTTAGAAAAAGAGCTAAAAGAAATTAATGAAAAAATATTTCATCATTTTATCAATTCTAATTATGTCATGCCAAGATGATATTCAGTCCCCGGAAATGGTTTTTGAAACAAATCCTAAAGTTTCTCAAATTGGTCTACCAGTAAATCATAGTATAAAAGTTGATAATATAGGTGAATTGTTTACGCTTAATAGTGTAGCATGGGAAGATTCTTCATATTGGCTTAAGGATTCTAGTAATGTAATAATTACAAATTCAAATATTGATACATTTAAAAATTCAATTTTATTTAATTATGAAATTACATTTTGGGATACTGGCAGAGTAGTTATTCCACCTCATTATATAAATATAAGTTTTCCTGATTCTCTAGTTCCTTCAATTTTTAAAACTGACTCAAGCGAGGTTCTTATTACATCTGTTTTTGACAGTACAATGACTACAGTTATCAACGATAAACCGCTAAAAGAAATAAAGTTTCCAATAGAACGTTTAAAATTGTTTGCATTTTTTCTTCTAATTACATCAATTTTATATTTTATATATCTTTTAAGTACAAGAAATAGTCAAAAATTAAAGATAAGAAAATTTTTCAATTTGAACCCGAAATCAAAAGCGTTAAAAGATGTAGAAAAAATTAGTTTAGACTTGTCATCAATGGAGTTTTATAGTCAAGTGGCAGAAATATTAAAAAAATATTTCCACAATAATTTTTATATCATTTCATTTGAAATGACTTCATCAGAGTTAAAGGAATATTTTCAAGATAATGAATTAAATATTCTATTAGATGAAATTGATCAAGCTAAGTTTGCAAAAAAAGAATCTTCAAAATCTGAAAAAAAGGGTATTTTAGAATTATTAAAAAAAGTTATAAGAAGACTATTATAAAGCAATTAATTAAATTAATTTACAATCATGAGTACAACAGCAGATATTAGAAATGGCGCCGTAATTCTTTTTAAAAATTCAAGAATGAAGATTGTTGAATTTCAACATGTGAAACCTGGTAAAGGTCCTGCATTTGTAAGAACCAAATTAAAAGACATTAAATCTGGAAAAATTATTGATCATACATATAATTCTGGAGCAAAAATTGAATTTATTAGGGTTACTTCAAGCAAGTTTCAATATTTATATAGAGATGGTGATAGTTTTGTATTTATGGATAACAATACCTTTAATCAAGTAAATGTTTCTGAGGAAATGATGGATGATGGATATTTCTATATTAAAGAAGGTGATACCATTGAGATATCGTTCGATGGAGATGAAATAATAAGCTTAATACTACCTTCAAAAACTGTTTTAAAGGTTGTTCAGACAGACCCTGGTCACAAAGGAAATACTGCAACAAATGCATTAAAGCCTGCCAAATTAGAAACTGGTTTAGAAGTTCAGGTGCCATTGTTTATTAATGAGGGAGATTTAGTTAAAATTGATACTGGAGATGGTAGTTATTCAGAAAGAGTTAAGCAATAATTTATGTGGAAAGATAAAATAAAAGAAATTATATATATGCTTGAAAATAGTGATGTCAATGAAATCGAAGTTAGATTTTGGTTCAATAAGATTAAGGTAACAAAAAAACCATCTATCCTTAATTTGGATTCTTCTAAAGTTGCTTCACAAGATATTTCTACTAGTTCCCAAAATTTAATTTCAACTGATAACAATGTAGCTAAAGATGAACAAAAAATTGCAACTTCATCAGTTTCAAGCTTGGTTGAAGTTAAATCGCCAATGCCTGGAACTTTTTATTCTTCTCCAGATCCTGATTCATCGCCATTTGTATCAGTGGGAGATACAGTAAAACCTGGTGATACAATATGCATTGTAGAGGCAATGAAAATTATGAATGAGATTCAGGCTGAAGATGCTGGAGTAGTTGAAGAAATTTTAATTCAAAATGCTAGTCCAGTTGAATTTGATCAAGTGCTTTTCAAATTAAAACCTTCCAATTAAAATGTTTAAGAAAATTCTTATTGCCAATAGAGGTGAAATAGCTATAAGAATAATTAGAGCATGCAACGAGATGGGAATTAAAACCGTAGCTGTTTACTCAAAAGCAGATGAACATTCTTTGCACATAAAATTTGCTGATGAGGCTATTTGTATTGGAAATGGTCCTGCAGTTGAAAGTTATTTAAATATTCCTAGAATCATAGCTGCAGGCGAAATCACAAATGCTGATGCAATTCATCCTGGTTATGGATTTCTAGCTGAGAATGCAAAATTTAGTCAAATTTGCAAAGATAATGGATTTACATTTATTGGTCCAGATGCAGAAATTATTGATTTAATGGGAGATAAAGTGAATGCAAGAAAAGCAGCTAATAAAGCAGGAGTTCCTATTATACCTGGAAGTAATACCCTTTCTTCAGTTCAAGAATTCCTCGAAATAGCAGAAAATATTGGATATCCAGTTATGCTTAAGGCTGTAGCTGGTGGCGGTGGAAAAGGAATGCGAGTTATTAGAAATGCATCAGAAGCCGAAAAAGGATTTGCTATTATTCAAAATGAAGCAGGAATGGCTTTTAATAATTCAGAAATTTATGTTGAAAAATTTGTTGAAAATGGTAGACATATAGAAGTTCAAATTTTGTCTGACAAATTTGGAAATCATTTACATTTAGGTGAAAGAGAGTGCTCAATTCAAAGAAGCAATCAAAAGCTAATTGAAGAATGTCCATCAATTTTTGTTGATAAAGATTTAAGAGAGAAACTTACTTCAAAATCAATTGAGTTAGCGAAAAATGTTAATTATGTGGGAGCTGGCACAATCGAATTTTTAGTAGACAAAGATAAAAACTTCTTTTTTATTGAAATGAATACAAGAATTCAAGTAGAACATACAGTCACGGAAATGGTATGTATGATTGATTTGGTTAAAGAGCAAATTAGAACTTATGCTGGAGAAAAGCTTTCAATGGACCAAAAAGATATATCAATGAACGGACATGCAATTGAATGTAGAATCAACGCTGAAGATCCATATAATAATTTTATACCATCCCCAAAAAAGATAGAATCACTTAATTTTGCTGGAGGTATTGGAGTAAGAATTGATTCATTCATATATGCTGGATATCAAATACCAACATTTTATGATTCAATGTTAGGAAAGTTAATAGTTCACTCTTCGTCCAGAGAAAAAGCAATTATTAGAATGAGAAGATCATTGCAAGAAACTTTTATTGAAGGGCCTCAAACAACGCTACCATTACTAGAAAAAATTTTTGAAAATAAAGACTTTAAAAATGGAAATTTTGATATAAATTTTTTAGGAAAATTTTTAAAAAAAACCGAAAGGGAGAAGGATGAATCATCCAAAGAATTTGA